>Ga0193706_1000204_pt1 | contig 40659 bp, 30 predicted proteins | sample U3c1metaG_FD_160130 | JGI IMG/M metagenome (GOLD analysis project Ga0193706, IMG submission 160130) | Soil microbial communities from a riparian zone of the East river system, Colorado, United States - U3c1 | ecosystem: Environmental > Terrestrial > Soil > Riparian zone | place: USA: East River... | reverse complement strand
TCGTGGGCCCCAAGTTCCAAGCGACCGAGGCAGCCAAAGAAGCACTTCTCGATCGCAATCCCGCCGCGGTGCCGGAGCCCGACGCTCCTGCGGGCAGGCCGCCGCTGCAGGCCAACTTCGAGGCGCCGGGTGTTTTCATCCAAGGGCGCGGCAAAGTTTGCAGTTACAAAATCGGTATTTCTCAGGTGCCGATCTCGGGCGGATGCGACCCGGCCAACATCGGGCAACCCGCGCGGCGCGTGGTGTCGACGCGCGTGATGAGCCAGACGATGCTCTGACGGCTGAGCGCTCGTGCGGCGCATGATCGAACGGCGGGCCACGCTTCAGCGCCCGAGGTTGTATTTTTTCAAGATCACGCGCACGCGGTCGAGCGGAATGGGGTCGGCTTTGCCAACGCGGCTGCTCACCGCCGTCGCCATGAAGAGCGAGTTGTAGACGGCTTCCTCGGTGGCTTCGATCACCGCTTGAAAGAGCGCCGATGCCGCGTCGTTGTCCAGATCTCGCGCGGTGCGGGTCGCGGCGCCCGCATCGCTCGGAGCTCCAGGCGCCGGCATGCGGCGGCGCACCGACTCCGCGGTCGAGAACGCGATGACGTAGTCGCCCGAGCCGTTGGACGCCGATGAGCCCGTGCGTGCGACGCCGAGCATGGCGCGAGCAGCGAGTCGGCCGAGGTTGCGATCGGACAGCGGCGCGTCCGTTGCGACCACGACCACGATCGAACCGTCCCCTTTCTCTTCGGTCGCATCGCGGAACGCGTATTGACCGAGCTCCTTACCGACGGGCGCGCCGAGCACTTGGAGCACGCCGCCGAAGTTCGATTGGACGAGAACCCCCAAGGTGTGACCACCAAGGCCTGCGGGAAGCACGCGCGACGATGTTCCGATGCCGCCTTTGAAGCCGAACGCTACCGTTCCGGTGCCCGCGCCCACGCTCCCTTCGCGTACCGGTCCAGAGCTCGCAGTCTGCAAAGCGCTGCGTACGGCTTGCGGCGCGAGCGGACGGTTGCGGATCGCATTGAGCCGGCCGTCGTTCGTTTCTGCGACCACGGGATTGAGGGAGCGCACGTTGGCGAGCGCGGGCTGCTCGAGCAGCCATGCCACCATCGCGTCGGCCGCTTTCCACACGCAGAGCGTGCAGGTCAGCAAAATCGGCGTTTCGAGCTCGCCGAGCTCGATGACCTGCGTCGATCCCAAGAGCTTGCCAAATCCATTGGCGACATGGATGGCGGCGGGCACGCGATCGACAAAGAGATTGCCCGCGTGAGGCAACACGGCGGTGACGCCAGTGCGCACCCACTCGCCTTCGATGACGGTCGTTTGGCCAACGCGCACGCCCGCGACATCGGTGATCGCATTGAGTGCGCCAGGCTTGAAAACGCCGGGCGCAATGCCGAGGTCCCGCGCGCGTTGGGGGGGATCCGCGCTGGCAGACGCGGCCAAAGTCATGGCCGCGCCCCACATTGCGGCGCCGCAAAAGCGCCGAACCAGCGATACACCAGCAAAGAAGCGCGGCATCAGGGCGCTGCGATGTTACATCGATTCACGTTCCTTCGGATCGCAACCAGGTGGGGAGCGGCACACGCACTCGAAGCGCATCCCGGCGACTCGGCCGATCTCCGCTACCTTGAAGCGTCATGAGAAACCGTGCCTTCCTCTGGTTCAGCCTCGTCCTCGCATGTGCCGGCACGGCGCGTGATCTTCGCGTTTGGCCCGAAGAGCTCCCTGCGGGGCAGCGCGCAGACGCCGCCATGATCGCGGCGGCATACGAGGCGCAGCCGCACGATGCGGCCGTGCTCTACCAAGTGGCCGCGAACCTCGCGCGGGCTGGGCGTACCGAAGACGCGCTCGAAGCGCTCAGGCGAATGGCAGCGTTGGAAACGGGCGTCGACCCGCGCCCGCCGGACGGCTTCGCGTCGCTGATGGCTCACCCGGAATTCCAGCGCATCGTTGCGGACATTCGCGCGAAGCATCCGCCCGTGCTTCGCGCGCGTGAAGCGTTCACCCTCGAGGAAACCGATCTCACGCCGGAGGGAATTGCTTGGTCGGCCAAGACCGAGCGTTTTTATCTCGGCAGCAGCAAGCGCAAGATCGTCGCCGTCGATGACCGCGGACACGCGGAGGTTTTCGTTCCGCCGGCCCATGAAGGACTGGGCGTGGTGCTCGGCGTACGCGTCGACGATGTGCGTGGAGAACTGTGGGCCGCATCGGCGCGATTGAACGGACAACCCGAAGATGCGCTGGTCGGTCTTTTGCGCGTCCGATTGTCCGACGGCGAAGTGCTGGCTCGCTATCCAACCGACGCCGTCGACGATCTGGTGAACGACGTGGCCGTCGCTCCGAATGGAACCGCGTACGCCACCATCACGACCGCGGGACGTCTTTTACGCGTCGACCCGAACAGCGGCCGAGTCGACAAGGTCCTCGCTCCTGGCGCCATTCCCGACGCCAACGGCATCGCGGTCGCGCGCGACGGCCGCGCGCTCTTCGTCGCCAGCTGGCACGACGTGTACCGCGTAGAGCTCCCGTCGCTCACGGTCCGAGCGCTCTCCAAACCGAAGAACGTCGCTTCCGGTTGTTTCGATGGACTCTACGCATTGGGCAACGATCTGGTTGGCATTCAAAATTGCGTGCACGCGACCGGTCGCGTCGCGCGCTTGCACCTCGATGCGCGCGGCGAACGAATCGAGCGCGCCACCGTGCTCGAATCGTACAATCCTCAATTCGATGGCGTGACCACGGGGGCCATCGCGCGCGAAAAGTTTTTTTTCGTCGCTAACGTCCAATTTCGCAAACTAGGAAAGGGCGAACGGTTCGATCCGCTGCACGTGCTCGCGCTGCCGCTGTCGCCTTAAAGCGCCGTGCGACATCAGCGCGGTGACACGGTTTCGACTCTTCGTTCCTCGTAACGAGATGCGCCGTTTCGCCGTCGCTCAAAAACCGGGTTTGGCGCAGCGGAAACCGATCTCGTCGACCCGCGTGTTGGGATCGATCGCGACGCGATGCGATGAGCGAAGGGTCGACGACTGCGACTGGTAGTCACCTCCGCGCACGACGCGCTGTGATCCCATGGGCGGACCGGTGGGGTTCGGGCCGGGGGGAACTTCGTAGGGCCCATACCAATCGAAGACCCACTCGCCGACGTTTCCAGCCATGTCATAGATCTTGTAAATGCTTTTGCCAGCCGCGAACGAGCGCACCGATTGCGAGCTGGCGAACGAGCATTCGAAGAAATTCGCTCGTGAGCAGTCGGGTATTTCATTGCCCCAAGGGTAAATGAACCCGGTAGCTCCGCGCGCGGCGATTTCCCATTCCGCTTCGGTGGGCAAGCGCCGGCCGGTCCAATTGCAATAGCTGGAGGCCTCGGTCCAGTTGACGCACGCCACGGGCCAATTGGCTTTGGTCGAGGGTTGCCACGATGCGCAGGGCGGAGCCACGCAGGCGCCGGCGCGAATACAGAGATCGTAGGCGCCCTGCGTGACCTCGGTCTCGTCAATCGAGAAATCGGAGACATCGACCGAGTGGTAAGGCGACTCGTCGGTGCCGCACGCGAGGTCGGTCGGCAAGCAGCCCATTTGAAAGGAGCCGCCGATGATGGGCGCCATCGGCGCCATGCCGGCGTCGGAGTCGATGGACACATCCTTGGGAGGCGTGGCATCGGCCGGCCCGGTGCTGTCGGGCGGCATCGGTCCACCGTCATTGACGACAATGCCGCCGTCGGGCGAATTTCCGATGGTGGGACAACCGTAAAGAAACTCGACGCCGACCCCACCGTTTTTCACGGGTGCGCACGACGCGGGGCAGAGCTCGATCACGATCTGGCTGGGAATGAACTGCCAACCAGGATTCGAACCGCAGAGCCCTTCGCCGACCTGCGCAAGCATCGTGGGCCCGGGCATGCCGGGAAGGTTCATCAGCTGCAGGTTGAGTAAGTTGGCGCAGAACCCCATGCCCGTCGTAGCGATCCCGCCGGGCACGTCCCACTGACAAACCGACGTCGAATTCGGCGGGGGAGAGCTCATGAGCCCCATGCAACCACCGCCATCCGTCGGCGCAGGCGGAGGTTGGCACAACGGGGGCTGGCCGCAGTTGTCGAGCGTGCAGCGTCCATCCGGACCCGTGCCCGATTCCGGGCCTCCCCTCGCGTCAAACGTGGGTCCGGCGTCGATGCCCGTGTTGGCGTCGTCGACTGGCCCTGTCTCGGGCGTCACTCCGCCGTCGTCGATCGAACCGGAATCGATGCCGCCGCCCGAGTCCGTGCCCGTGGTTGCGTCAACGCCCGATCCGCCGCCGCCGTCCATCGAGGTGCTGCCGCTTCCCCCCGCCGCCGACCAAGGTCCGCAGGGTGGGACGCGGAACGTCTTCGATGCGCATTGCTTCGAGGCAATGACCGCTGCGATCTTGCCGGATTGCAACCTGTCGCAGATGCCCCGCGAAAGTTGCACGGAAGCGCCTTGGTCGCCGCCCGATGTCACGCGCGACCACTGCCCGCCTTCGCCGCTATCGAGTGGAATGAGGCACACGCCGCCCGAGCATATGCCGTCTCCCGCCGCGGAGGGCTTCAAGGCGATGTTCACGTTGGGTTCGTCGGAGGGCAGCGTGGCGCGGCACGTCGTCATGTCGACGCTGAGATCGATGGGACTGGAGAAGCACTGCGCAACGTCGAAACATACGCCGTTGCCCGACCCATCGCCGCCGCCGAAGATGTCGGCCGGCTTGAAGTCAGGAAGCTCATCGGAATCGACGAAAGACTCCGCGCACGTGCCGGCGATGCACGTCTGTTCGGTCGGACAAGTCGAGACGACCTCCCCGTTGTCGGTGCGCGCCGAGTCATCGCACAGCCATTCGATGGGAATACGCAAGCTCGCGATGCGCTCCACCGGAATCGTCGTCACGGTCTCGCGCATGACGCGCGCCTTCGCCTGACGAAACCCCATCACTTGGATGGTGACGGGAGCGGACGGGTGGTCGGGGTTGGCGATGAGAGCGAGAGTCGCCGGAATTTTCAGCTCGGAAGGGCCGACTTGATAGTCATTGCTGAAGATCGTGCTGCCGTAGGACGCAACGCGGATGCGCACTTTGTCGACGTCCTTGGGGAGCTCCATGTCCGTTTGCAGCGCGAGAATGAGCTCACCCTTGGTGGTCGTCTTTCCCTCTTCGCCGCAACCGGCGAGACAACCGACGAGTCCCGCCGCGAGAACCACCGTGCAACGCGTTCGCATCATGGCAGCCTCGGCTGGAAAACGAGCTGCACGCTTCCCGGCTGAATGGTCCCGAGCACCGGCGGCGTAGTACCCCCCGCAGCGTCCTTGTTCCTCGTGACGAAGTAGACCGTGCTTCCCGCAGCGCCGGCCACGAGCACGCCACCGATCACCCACCACAGGGCGTGGCCGCCATCTTTCTTGGCCTCCGGGTCGAGCGTCACCCCCAGCGTTCGCGTCTCCTTGTCGCTTAGAAAGATCTCGGTTTGATAAGGCTTCATGCCGAGCGCCGTGACGCGCAAGGTGTGCGCGCCGCTCGGAATTGCGCTCTCCCAATGACCCTGCCCGACCAGCTTTCCGTCGAGGTAGAGCATGTTGTCGGCGCCCGCGCTGATGGCGATACGGCCCTCGTGCGACTCCTTGACGAGCTTGACGGCGACCGGCAGGTCGCTCGCTCCTTGGACTTGTAGCGTATCGGAATGCTCGGAGAATCCGGGCTTGGTGACGCGAATGCGGCGCGGACCCATGTCGAGCAGCACCGTCTCCATGAGCGGCGACATGCCGATCACCTCGTCATCGATGGTGATGGTGGCCTCCGGCTCGTTCACGCTGATCTTGACGCGGCTCACGTAAGACTTCATCGCGTCGAGCAGATCCGACGCGTCCTTCTTGTCCGATTCGGGGAGCACCGCACCGCCGAGCTCGACATAGCGCTCGACCAGCTTGTAGACCCTGCTGTAGTGGCGCAGGTTCTTTTCGCACGCTGCCATGTTCCAGAGGAGCCTCACATCCTTCGATGCATCGAAGGCCTGTTTGAATTTGAGACTCGCACCCGCAAAGTCGCCGTCTCCATAAAGCAGGCGCGCGGCTTGGTAGTCGGCTTGCGCTTGCCCGGTGAGTGATTCGGAAAGGGCCGGAGGAGGGGGCGGTGCGGGGGGCGCGGTGCTCGCGGGCGCGGTGCTCACCGGCGCCTTGGTCCCCGCCGATTTCGGCGCTGCCGCGCCCGGTTTCGTCGGGGGCGCAGACTTCTGCGCCAAGACGCTCGATGCCGTCATACACAGGCACAACGTCACACTCACTGCTTGTCGAAAGGACAGCGTCGTCGACGTTCTCATTCGTTTTCCTACTTGATTTCGATACTAAGTGGATTCTTTCGGGTGGGAGCTGGGGGCGCTGCCGGGAGCGCTTCGATCGGTGCTTTGGGAGGAGGTGCAGCGGGCACTTTCGCGCGAGCTTTGGCCGCCCCTGCTACTTCCGTTTTGGGCGCTGCCGCGGCAGGAGTTGTGGTCTCGGCCGTCGGCGTCGCGGGTTCGCGTGCTTCGCCCATCGCCGATGCGGCGGGCGTCGGTGCGGCCGGCTCCGCTTTCGCGACGCTTTCCGGTTTGGCGGCGAGGACGGGCGTGGAAGGTACTGGGCTCGTGTCCGCCGAAGGATTGGCGAGAACGGTGGTCGCGACGATGGGCGCGGAGGCACGCATCTGCCAGGCGACCAAGCCGCCGACTCCCGCCAACGCAATGCCGCCCGCGATCGCCCACTTGGCGGCTCCCGAGTTCGACTTGGATCTCGAAACCTCTGGTTTGGATTCGACCTGGCTCCATGCGCCCGCCGTTGCCGTCGCGACGGCGACTGGCGCCGGCGCGGGTTCCGGCGCATGCGAGACCAGAGGCGCGAGCGACGCAGTCTTTATGCCTGCACCGCGCAGGACGCGTGCGGTGCGCTCCGCCGAGATGCGCGCGCGCTTGGGAGCGTAGTCCACGAGAGCGCTGGCCAACTCAGCGACGTTGGCGAACCTCGCGGCTGGATTTTTCTCGAGGCAACGCAGAATCGCTGCTTCGAGCGCCACGGGCACGTCGGGTCTGACGCCGCGGATACCCTCGGGCGCGTCCTTCAAAATGCTCGCGCAAAGCTCGGGCATCGTGCCGCCCACGAACGGCGGTTGTCCCGTCAAGAGCTCGTAGAGGATGACGCCGAGCGCCCAGATGTCGGCACGTGGATCGACGTCGCGCGATGCCCGCATCTGCTCGGGCGACATGTACGTCGGCGAGCCCATGATGGCTGCTGTTTGCGTGAGCGACATTTCGGCGGGGGACGCGCCGGTCAAGCCCACCTTGGAGATCCCGAAGTCGAGGACCTTGATGCACGTCGTGCCGTCGGGCCGCGTGGTCACGAAAAGGTTGGCCGGCTTCAGATCGCGATGGATGATCCCGAGCGCGTGCGCTTGCGCGATCGCTTCGCAAGCCTGCAGCACGTAGTCGAGGGTGTTCTCGATGGTCAGCTTTCCGTGGTCGTCGAGCTCGGCGGCTAGATCGCGGCCGTGCAAGTACTCCATGACCATGTAGGGAAGGCCGTTCTCGAGCTTGCCGACGTCGATGACGCGCGCGACGTGCTCGCTCTCGATCTTCACGGCGGCGCGCGCTTCGCGGGCAAAGCGCTCGACCACTTCCATGCTCTCCATGGCTTCGGGCAACAGAAATTTGAGGGCGACGCGCTGATCGAGCTCGACGTGCGTCGCGGCGACCACGACGCCCATTCCGCCTCGGCCGAGCACCCGTTCGACGCGGTATTTGTCGCCGAGCATAGTCCCTTCGACAACCGGTACCGTCGGGCTCGCCGAGAGCATGGTGCTCTGCGCGGGTGTGAGTGCGGGAACGAGCAGCTCCTTTTTCGTCGGGTTGTCGTTCAAGAGAGGCGGCCCCAACGGCCTAGCGGAGGTTTGGAACGTCAACTTGAGTGGCGTGGTCGCGAAACCCGGCCAAGTGATGAGAACGTCGTGCCCGCGACCCTTTCGGAGTCCGACCTTCGGTTGGTCGACCCGACATGTGCGTCGTCACCGAATCGACATCGATCGAACAAGTGCCTGCCACCGATGGCGGATAAGAGCGGGACAGCATGCACATTGCTCCCATTCGCACCTGTCGTATTCACCGCGCCGCGCTTCTCTTCCGTTCGCTTGCCGCTTTCGCAGTGGCGCTGAGCGTGGGTTGCTCCGACCCGAATCCCCATGGAGCGGGAGCGCCCGACGCCGGAACGCCAAACGTCGATGGCGCCAGTTCCGCCGACGCGCCCGCGACAAGCTCGCCGAGCGATGCGGCAGTCGATGGCGGGGGATCGCATCAGGTGGAAATCCAGATTCTGGCGTTCAACGATTTTCACGGAAATCTCGAGCCGCCGACGGGAAGCGGCGCGCTGGTCACCGTGCCCATCGATGACCCACTCGTCGGCTCCATCGGTTCGGATGGGGGCGTCACCACCAACGCCGAAGCAGGCACCGCCCAAATCCCCGCCGGTGGTGCTGCCTATCTCGCCGCTCACGTAGCGAAGCTTCGTGCCGCGCAACCGAACACGCTTCTCGTGAGCGCCGGTGACGTCATCGGTGCGTCGCCCTTCATCTCCAATCTGTTTCGCGACGAGCCCGCCATTCTCGTCATGAATGCGATGGGACTCGACTTCAATGGCGTCGGTAACCACGAGTTTGATCGCGGCGTGGCGGAGCTGATGCGCCTATCGCTTCCCGGATGCTCTCTCGGCGATTGCGATGCCGGCGCTTCCTACCCGGGTGCCAAGTTTCAGTTTTTGGCCGCAAACGTCGACAGTGAGCAGACCAACATGACGGTTTTCGCTCCTTATGCCGTGAAGGAGATCCGCGGGGTCAAACTGGGCATGATCGGGCTTACTTTGAAGGGGACGCCATCGGTGACAGTCGAAACGGCCATCCGCGGGCTCTCGTTCCAAGACGAGGTCGATACGGTCAACGCGCTGGTTCCGCGTCTTCGTTCCGAGGGCGTGAGCGCGATCATCGTGCTCGTCCACCAAGGTGGTTTTCAGGACGCGACCGGTACTGTCGATACATGCCGGGGAATGAGCGGCGAAATCCTCCCCATCGCGATGGGACTCGACCCCGCGGTAGACGTCATCGTCAGCGCGCATACGCATGCTTTCTACGACTGCGCCATCGAAGGTCGGCTCTTGACCAGCGCGTCGAGCGCCGGTCGCGTGCTCACCAAGATCGACCTCACCATCGATCCGGTTGCCCGGCGGGTTGTCGCCAAAAGCGCCAAGAACATCGTCGTTTCACGCGATATCGCGCCGGACCTCGCGGTCGAATCGATCATCGCTACTTACGAGGCGCGTTCGGCGCCGCTCGCTAATCGCGTGGTAGGACACATCTCCGCCGACATCATTAAGAGCACGGCCGGGCACGCGTCGTGCGAGACGCCGCTCGGTGACGTGATCGCCGACGCGCAGCTTGCCGCCACGAAATCGCCCGACACCGGTTCGGCCGTAGTCGCCTTCATGAATCCCGGAGGGATCCGCACCGATCTCGTCCATGCGGCGAGCGGTGCGGAAGGAAGCGGCGTCGTCACCTACGGCGAAGCTTTCGCGGTGCAACCTTTCAGTAACAACCTCGTCACGATGACGCTGACCGGAGCTCAGATTGAGACGGTGCTGGAGCAGCAGTTCTCGGCCGGCGTAGCGCGCATCCTGCAGGTATCCTCGGCGTTCACCTATACGTACACGTGGGATTCAACTACCAAGCTGGGCCGCCTCGACGGCGCAAGCATCCGCCTGAGCGGCGCGCCGCTCGACAAAACTGCGATCTATCGGGTCACCGTGAACAGCTTCCTCGCGGGCGGCGGCGATGGTTTCGCCGTCTTCAAAGAGGGCACCGATCGATTGAGCGGCGGCTTCGACTTGGATGCGCTCGTCGACTACCTCGGTCACAACGATCCCACCGATTCCCCCGCTGCGGACCGCATTTCCGGCGCTGGCTGCGCGCCCTAATGCGTCCGACGGGTTCACTCAACCAGTCACCCGATGTGCGCGCTCCTGAGTGCCCGGCAAATGGCGCGTCCACAAGCCTTCTTCGCGTGACCTAGAATGTGGATGGGCGACGATCGTGTATCACTGAAAAGAGCACCATCGGGGCGCCGGGGGCGGGAAGGGGCAGTCGGGGATCATGGACGGCAAGGCCGAATTCGAGGTCGTTCTGGACTTGGCCAACCGGACGATATTCACGAGGATGAACGGGCTTTTCTCGGAGACGGACATGCAGTCGTGGGCACGCCAATACCGCGAAGCGACCGACCGATTCCAAGGGCGTAAGCACATGGTCATTGCCGACATGCGCGGCATGAAGACCGTACATCCCAGCATCGCCAGCCTCATGGGCGCGGAGATCGGCTACGCGCGTGACCACGGTGTCGTGCTCTGCGCGCACCTTTCCGACGACACCGTGCAACGTCTGCAAGCGCGCCGCGTTGCGCGTCAGAACTCACCCGCCGACAACGTCACCGTCGACGTGAGCTCCCCTGAAGAAGCGAGGAGAGTCGTCGAGGAATCCAAGGATCGGATCGACGATGCGTCGTCGGCGCGAAGTATTCGCCTCGTCGTTTAGACCGCGAGCCCTACCGAGGCGGCCGGTGCTCGCCGCCTCGGTGCTCTTGCGCGCTTGGTGACTTCGACCGGCGCGCGTGTGTTTAGGACCGTGTCTTTGCTCGCGAGCGCCGTCGCCAGCGCGCCCCGGTTGCCAAGGCAGCGGCCGCGGTGAGTGCGGCCCAACCGCGAGACGCGCTTTGGCCGGGCACGCTGCAGTTGCATCCGGACTCGTCGCCCGCGGTCCCGCCGGCGCCCGTCGTGGCGCCACCCGTCCCGTCGCTACCACCCGCCCCGCCGCTACCACCGGTGCCGGTGCCGGAATCCGTCGTGGTGCCGCCTCCCGCATCCGTCGTGCCCGCATCCGGTGTGCAGCCGCTGGGTGCTCCTCCGCCCGTGCCGACGTTGCCCGTGCTCCCTTTGCAGACAGGCGCCTTGCAATCCCACGCTTCGCCGTCGAGGCACGTCGGACCGTCGCCGGGCGTGGGAAACGAGAGCTCGAAGGTGGCGGTCTCGCCGAGCGAAACGATTTTGATGCCGACACCTTGCGGCGTCGTCCACTGCGTTCCCGCGGGGAATAGCGCGTCTTGCCGTGTCGATCCAATGGGATTGATGAGATAGTCCTCGGGGCAGTCGGGCCCGCCCCAGTCGCATTGCGTCCAACCGCCCTTTTTGATGTCAGCCGAGTAGTGCACGAGCACGCCGTTGGTCTTGTCGATGCCGATAGGGGTTCGGTATTCGAGATAGTAGTAGCGCTGAAAATCTCCCGTTTCCCCGTTGTCGGCCTTGATGCGCAAGACCTGCGGACCGTCGCACGGCAAGCTGATCGAGCCGATGTCGTAGGTGCCGCTCGTTCCCACGGTGAGAACATTGCAGCCGGAGAAAAAGTTCATCTGAATGCGTTCCCAGGCATTCAGATAAACATTGTTGCCGCTCGCCATGGGGGTGAACGGGCTTCCGTATTCCACGTAGCCGGGGCACTTGGGCCAGGGCGTTTGGCTGTTGGGGCAAAAGTGCTCGTGCGCGAGGCCCCAGTTGTGGCCAATCTCTTGCACCATCACGCCTTCGCCGTCGCCTTTGACATAGCTCCATGGGTTGTATTGCCCGCGCTGCCCGTCGGTGCGGATAGGCGTATGTCCGTCGAGTCCGAAGCCACCCCAGCTGCACGAGGTGAAGCTCGAGCCGAGGAGAAACTGGATCTGACTATATTGCGACGTGTCGATACCAGCGGCCTGCATCGCCGCGACGCCATTCTTTCCGATGTTGTCATAGAATGATCCACCGCAGTCGTTCGGGATCATCAGCGGACCATAGACGTCCCACTCCGTCGTCCAGCGGCCATAGGAGCTGACTTCCATAACGGGCTTGATGAAGTCGTCTCGCGTGATACGGGCGTCGAGCATCGCTTTGGTGTAGGTCGCCGATACGGAGACGAACGCCGCTTTGATAGGCGGCGTCAGCACGGGAGGATCGATGAGCGACGACCGCTGTTGCCCGATGCCCCCACGCTCGACCTCGGTCACGACTTTGACCTTCTCGACGTGCAAGCCGTCCGCGCGCTGCGTACCCCACACGAGGATGTCACTGCCCCGCATCGCGTCCGGTCGGCCAGAAAACTGTAGCGGCAGCAGACTTCCGTCTTTGCGCTGCAGTGCATAAACCTTTTCGCTCCGCTCCTCGTCGAAATAATCCGCCGTTCCGGAACGTAAGATCCCGCGAATCGCGCCGGGTTCGCCGGCAACCGTGTCCGCTTCCGCGGCCGGATCGGAACAAGATGAAAGCAAAAGTCCGAACACGATCGCGCCGGACAAACACGCAATGCGACTAGCTTCACGCATGAGAAGTCTCCTTCATAGCCACGAGCAGCTTGCCCGCCCGCGGGGACCATCGTGCGAAGAGGCACCATGTGTCAAGGAGAAGCGCGACGAAAAGTGCGCTTCTCTCGCCGTCTTTTTGTCGATGACACAGGTCAGCAGTTCGGTGGTCTTCGTCGACGGCGTCGCGCGAGCACACCGAGCGCAGCCATGACTGCAAGCGGGAAAGCCCGACTCGACGACGCAGTGCGTCCTGGTACACGGCAACCGCAACCGTCATCCGTTGTTCCACCGGTTCCGCCGTCTCCTCCCGTCGTGCCGCTACCTCCGGTACCTCCGGTACCGCCGCTGCCTCCTTGGCCGCCACTCGCACCGCCGCTGCCTGAAGCGCCGCTGCCACCGCCTGTTGTACCCGCGGCGCCGGCGATACCCGCGGTGCCGCCGACACCGGCCGCGCCACCTTTTCCGCCCGTCGTACCCGCGGCGCCACCTGTGCCGCTCGCGCCGGCCATTCCTCCCGTGCCCCCTTTTCCGCCTGTTGCGTCGATGCTGCCGACGTCTAGACCGGCGTCGGTTGCACCGCCCGCACCGCCGGTTCCTGCGCCCGCCGATCCTGCCGCGCCATCCTTGCCGGCATCGGCGCCGCCGGTGCCGCCCGTGCCGCTATCGGGGATCGTCCCGCCGTCGACGCCAGGCCCAGCCGTGCACGTGGGAGCCTTGCTGTCCCAAGGTTGCATGCTGAGATCGCAGAACGGTGCGGCGCCCGCTTTGGGGAACGTCAGATCGAATTTGGCCGTCGTGCCGAGCGACGCGATGTTCACCGTGACGCCTTCTGGCGTCGTCCACATCGTTCCCGCGGGAAGCAGGGCCTGATCGGCTTTCCCTCCCGTCGGGTTGACGACCCAATCTTCGGGACAATCGGGACCGCCGTAGTCGCACTTCGACCAGCCGCCATTCTTGATGTCAGCGCTGTAGTGCAGGAGCACGCCGTTCGCCGTCTCGATCCCATAGGGTTGGCGGTATTCGAGGTACCAGTAGCGTTGCACGGTCCCCGCCAGATCAGCGGCGATGCGCAAGACCTGCGGCCCTTCGCATGTACTGTTGAGAGGGCCGATGTCGTAGCTGCCGCTCGTCCCGACGGTGAGCACATTGCAGCCGCTGAAGAAGTTCATCTGAATGCGCTCCCACGCATTCAGATAGACGTTGTTCCCATTGGCCATGGGTGTGAAGGGGCTGCCGTACTCGGTGAAGCCATCGCAGGTGGGCGAAGGCGTCCCGGCGGTCGTGCAGAAGTGCACGTGCGCGAGGCCCCAGTTATGGCCAATCTCTTGGACCATGACGTTCTCGCCGTCGTTCTTGACGTAGCTCCACGGATTGTACATGCCGCGCATGCCGTCGGTGCGGATCGGCGTATGACCATCCCATCCGAACCCGCCCCAGCTGCACGCCGGAATGCTGGTGCCGATGTTGAACTGAATTTGATTGAACTGCGCTGGGTCAACTCCCGCCGCCTTCATTGCCGCGGTGCCGTTCTTTCCGATGTTGTCGTAGAACGAGCCGCCGCAATCATTGGGGACGGTGTACGGTCCGTAAAACTCCCACTCGGTCGTCCAGCGGCCGTAAGAGCTCACTTCCATGACCGGCTTGATGAAGTCGGCTTTAGTAAGACGCGCTTTTCCTTTCGCGTCCGTGTACGTAGGCGTGAGCGAGACGAAGGCGTTCTTGAGCGGAGGCGAGAGCGCGGGCGGGTTCGCGCCCGATCGCTGCCACTGCTGCGCCTCTCCGATACCTTCGGGATCGCGTTGCAGGATTTTAATGATATCGACGCGGATGCTGTCCGCTGTGCGCGGTCCGTAGATGCGAACTTCGCTTCCCGGTCGGACGCCCGGGGCGCCGCGGAAACCCTCGAGCCGGACGAGGCTGCCGTCCTTCTTTTGGATGGCGTAGACTTTCTCGCTGCGACCCTCGTCGAAGTAGTCGGCCGTGCCGGAACGAATGACGCCCCTTACGCTCCCGGGATCCTCGTCGGCATCGAACTCTTTGTCTGCATCGGAGCACGAAGCGCCGAGAATCCCGAGTGCGACCAGTGCGGCCAGACAACCAACGTCGAGACGAGCACGCATGGAAAGCCTCCTTGGCGGGCCGATTCGCGTGATATTGGCAGCGCCAGTGTCAAGGCTTTCGCCGGAAGCCGCGGCGAGTCAAGCAGAAGAAACGACGCGTTTTTACGCGCAGCGTAAAAGCAAACGGTAGGGCTGTGATTGTGTCGATGAGGCGGAATCGAGCGCGTCATCTCGTTCGCAATTCATGACGTTTCGTTCATGTTGACGTCTTGTGGTGAGAGGTGCCGGCGTTTAGCCTGCGACCCATGAAACCTCGGAATTTCTCCGCACTGGCCCTCGCTGCAGCGACCGCGCTCACCGCGCCCTCCGCGTTTGCCAATGGTCGCTTCCCGCGCGCTCAGCGTGTGCTGCAAGAGCCGGGACACCCCGAGCGACTCACCATCGCGGCGACGTACGGGCTGCTCGTCACCGAGGATCGCGGAAAGAACTGGTCCTACGTTTGCGATCCCGCCTTCACTTTCGAATCGATGTTCGCGAGCGACGTCGTGGCTGGCCTCACGGTCAACGGTTGGCTTTTGCTCGGTGTTCAGAAAGCGATCACGATATCGCGCGATCGCGGCTGCGATTTCGCCAAGGCGTTCGAGCCCACCGAGGCCCAATCGTCGATCGACGACTTCGCCATCTTCGACAACACGTATGCTTACGCACTGGTAACGACGTTTCGAAATGGAACGAACACCATCACCCTGCGATGGTCGCAGGACGGCGGCCAGAGTTGGCAGCCCATCGGCACAACTGTCCCCGCGGCTCTCGCCTACACGCTCGACGTCGACCCCACGGACAAGAACCATCTCTATGTAACGGGATCAATCCCTACGTCCGACGACAAGGCCCCCGCGCTCTTTCTGACCTCGAACGATCAGGGCATGACGTGGAACGTCGGCGCGATTCCCGGCACCAACATCGACACGTCGCCCTGGATCGCCGCGATCCATCCTCGTGACGGCAACAAGATCTTCGTGCGCACCGACTCGTGGAAGACAGACGCGAACTCGCGCACATTGGCGGGCGACGCTCTTCTCTACTCCGAAGACGGCGGCAAGACGTGGACCGAGCTTCTGCGCGCGGGCGGCAGCGATCCCGAGGTGCCCGGTGCGAAGATGTTGGGCTTCGCGCTCTCGCCCGATGGCTCGACGGTTCTCGCCGGCTATGGCGACATCGTCGACGCCGTGCGCGTGGTCGATCCCGACCGCCGATGGATGGGTCTTTACAAAAGCTCTTCCGATGGCCGGTATTCCTTCGGTGCGGGAGGCTCCTCGGCGCCGGAGCGGCTGCTCGACGTTCCGGTGACGTGCCTCTCCTGGACGAGCGAAGGCGTCTATGGATGCTTCGCGCCGCCCGATGAGAGCCATTATCTCGGGTTCAGTACCGACACCGGTCTGGCGCCCACGTCCTTCACCAAGCTGATGAAAGCCAACGAGGTGCACGGAGCTCCTCGCTGTTGCAATGGCCGCGCGGTGAGCGCATGCACGTGGGAAAACGACTGCAGGGTCCTCGCCGCCTGTGACGCGGGACCTCCGGATCCCGATGCGGCAGGCGGAACGTGCGGCGGGGCAGGGGGAGGCGGCGGGGCGAGCATCGATGGAAGTGCGACCGGTGGAACCGCGGGGACAGACGCGGGCGGCGCAGTCGGAGGCGCGGGAGGTAGCGCCGGCGCGACGGGCGGCTCGGCGCCGAACGATTCGAATAGCTGCGGATGTCGTCTCTCGGGCAAAGGAGACAACGGCGCCGACCGCGGCTTTCTGTGGTTGCTCGGTGCGGCCGCCGCCTGCGCGCGCCGCACGAGACGGCGCGCCTGAACCTCGTCGCTGCGCGCTATTTCAAGAGCCAGCCGAAGAGCATGCGCTTGGTTGTCTCCCGCCCGATCACGGCGATGGAGTCGACCAGCGGGATCTCTTTGGGGCACACCTCGACGCAATTTTGCGCCTTGCCGCAGTCCTCGACGCCGCCGTTGCCCATCACCGATTCCAAGCGCTCGTTCGCATGCATCGCGCCGGAGGGGTGCTCGTTGTAGAGCCTCACCAAGCTGAGCGCGAAGGGCCCCACGAACTCGTTGGCCGGTCCGTATTGCGGACACGCTTCGAGACAACAGCCGCAGGTCATGCAACGTGAAAGCGAATAGCGCTCTTCTTGCTTTTCCTGACTCTCACGCGGCCCCGGTCCGAGCTCGTGCGTGCCGTCGAGGGTGATCCAGGCTTTGACGCGCTTCATGTCCTCGAACATGCGCTGCCGGTCGACCATCAGGTCGCGAACGACCGGGAACTTCGACATCGGCTCGAGGGTGATGGTCTCGCCATTGGGCGCGATCTGATCGATGAGCGCGCTGCACGATTGGCGCACTTTGCCGTTGATGACCATCGTGCACGAGCCGCAAACCTCTTCCAAGCAGACGCACTCCCAAACCACGGGCGCCACCGTCTGGCCGCTCACTGTTTTGGGCGCTTTCTGCACCTCCATGAGCGCGCTGATCACGTTCATGTGCGGTTGATAGGGAACGGCGAACTCCTCCCAGCGCTTGGATTCCGGGCGGTCGGGACCATCTTGCCTTTTGACGCGGAGCTTGACCAAACGGTTGGACATTATCGCACCTCGAGTTTGGAGTTGGTGCCTGCGGCCGGCGCGCTCGTCGCCGCACCTTGAGCGACGGCACTGGCGGCGCCGGCCTGCTCGTATTTGCGCTCACGCGGCTTGACCAAGCTCGTGTCGACCTCCACGGTGATGTGCACCGATTTGCCCGCACAATCGTAGTCGAAAGTGCGGATGTACTCGACGCTCCCCACCGTCTTGTGGCGGGCCAGCGTGGTGCGCATCCAGTTGGCGTCGTCGCGCTTGGGGAAAGCGGGCTTGTAGTGCGCGCCCCGCGATTCGTCGCGATTTCTGGCGCCCTGAGCGATGACGCGAGCGAGCAGCAGCATGTTCTCGAGGTGGCGCACGAACTGCGCCCCTTGGTTCATGCGCGCGGCCGTGTCGGTGACGCGCACGCGCTTTACCCGGTCGTCGAGCTCGCCGATCTTGGCCAGCACCTTGTCGAGAATGGCGTTGTCGCGCTCGATGGTGCAGTCGCGCAGCATCGTTTCGCCGAGCTCTTGGTGGAGCACGTAGGCATTCTCGGCGTCGGCGGCGTTGGAATTCTGGCCGAGAATGCGCTCGTAGTCGTCGCGCTCGCGCTTCTCCGCCTTTTCGAAGAGCGAGGACGGCAGATCGAAGGCGCTGGCCGGCATCGATTGACGATAAGAAGCCATGGCCGGACCCGTGACCATGCCGGCGTAGATGCACGAGAGAAGCGAGTTGGCGCCGAGGCGATTGGCGCCATGGTATTGATAATCGACCTCGCCCGCCGCATAGAGGCCGGGGATGTTCGTGGACTGGTTGCGCGGCGAACCCACCAGGAGCGAGCCCTTCGCGTCGCGCTCGAAGTCGCACCACAAGCCGCCCATCGAATAGTGCACGGCGGGAAAAACCTTCATCGGATTCTTGTAAGGATCGACGCCCGCGAATTTCTCGTAGATCTCGAGAATGCCGGCCAGCTTCTTGCGCAGGAACGCCTCGTCCTTGTGGGTCAGGTCGAGATAAACCTCGTTCTCGTTCTTGCCGGTCTTGTCGCTGAAGATGCCGCGTTGCTCGTGGTAGCAAGTCTTGAAGATCGCACGCGACGCGATGTCGCGCGGTACGAGATTGCCGTACCCGGGGTACATCCGCTCGAGGACGTAGTCGCGCTCCTTCTCGGGGATGTCGCGCGGTTGGCGCTTGTCCTTGGCGTCTTTGGGCACCCAAACGCGTCCGCCTTCGCCGCGTGCGCTCTCGGAGATGAGACGCAGCTTGTCGGCGCCGGGGATGGCGGTGGGGTGCACCTGGATGCACTCGCCATTCGCGTAAATGGCGCCCTGCCGGTACACGGCAGCGGCTGCAGTGCCCGTGCAGATGACGCTGTTGGTCGAGCGACCGAAGATGATGCCCGGTCCGCCGGTCGCGAGACACACGGTGTCGGAGCGGAAGGCGCGCACCGACATGTTCTTCATGTCTTGCGCGACGATGCCGACGCATGAACCGTCGTCGGCGAGTACCGTGGAAAGGAAATCCCAGGACTCGAGCTTCTGCACCATCTTCTCGCCGGGGATGGCCACGCCGTGCTCGTCTTCGACGTCGACCGTCTCGAATCGGCGCACCTGCTCGTCGAGCGCATAGAGCAGCTGCTGCCCCGTGGTGGCCCCTGCGAAAGCCGTGCGGTGAAAGAGCGTGCCCCCGAAGCGGCGAAAATCGAGCAGCCCTTCGGGCGTACGGTTGAAGGGAACCCCCATGCGGTCGAGCATGAAGACGATCCCAGGCGCCGCATCGCACATGCCCTTGATGGGTGGCTGGTTGGCGAGAAAGTCGCCGCCGAAGGCCGTTTCTTCGAGGTGGACCTGCGGGCTGTCGCCTTCTCCCTTGGTATTGACGGACGCGTTGATGCCGCCCTGCGCGCACACCGAATGGGAGCGCTTGACCGGCACCAGCGAAAACAAGAGGACGGGCACGTTGGCCTCGCACAACTTGATGACCGTCATCAGGCCGCCGAGCCCACCCCCCACGACGATGGCCCGGCGGACCGCACCGGAAGATGATCTCACGAGGTTCTTGCTGGCCACTTGGCTATCCTTTTGTCGGCGTTTTCAGAGCGAGGCGGGGTGTTTCTGTTCTTTCGGTGATCGTCAAGGGATGCGCGGGCTGACGCTCGACGCGGCGGGAGGGGAGGGCACCCGCGGCGTGGGGTCTACCACGGCGCACTGCTCGAAGGTGGGCGAAGAATTCGGATCCGGCGCGGCCGGGAACTGGGCGCCCGTGGCGAAGTAAAGGGTGGTCTGTGCCCCCAGGACGAAGACGATCAGACCGAGAATGCCGAACCCCGCCGCGAACAGGCGCTGAGAACGGCGCGTCAGGCAAAGGCCCCATGAGAACGAGAACGTGAAGAGGCCATTCGCGAAATGCACCACCGACGCGGCCATGCCGACCAGGTACACGACCGCCATCAGGGGAAATCCACGGTAGGTCGACGAGAGGTGGGCTTCGAGCGTGGGATAAAAGGCGTCCATGCTCATGCGGCCGAGCAGCTTGGGAATGCGAAATTCCCAGAGGTGCCACACGATGAAAGCAAACGCGACGAGCCCCGTCGCACGCTGGACCGTGTAGAGCACGTTGCGCGAGTAGGGGTAACGACCGACGTTCACTCGTCCTTCGAACGCGAGCTTCACACCGTAGAGCGCGTGAAAGGCGAGGGGCGCGAAGATGCCGAAAATCTCGAGCAGCGGCAATGCCGGCAGATGGTTGATGTCGGCAACGGCGCGATCGAAAGACGCTTGCCCTTTCAGGGCCTTGGCGTTCGTAAAGAGGTGCGAAACCAGAAACACCCCAACCGGAAAAACGCCGCTGAGGGAGTGCAGCCTACGAAGGAGAAAGCTCTTCCGCGAACGCGCGCGGACTCGCAAGAGGTCTTCCATGTGGCGAGAGGCTGCTTGGCGCATCTGGTCGCCCGTGCTGACGAAGCGAACCGCGGAGCGCGCTTGGCGTTACCCCCTCGTCGGTGATAGGAGAAGGGCACGAATTCGTCAAGCGCGTCCCCTCAAAATGCTATGCAAACTAGAGGGGTTACCGCTTTTTCTCGGGCTCCTCGCTCCAGCATGACGATGCGCGCCTTCCGTCCGAAATCCAAGCGAAGCGCGCGGGCGCGCCTTCGAGCGGCGCTTGCGCTCGCGCCGTGGCTCGCCGCGCTCGCAGCCGCGTGTCGCTCGGGCGCACCGAGGGAACCTCCGCCCCAAGCAGCGCTCGCGCGCAGTCGCTCGGCGCAAGAGATTTTCCGCCCCTTGAAGCAACGCTTCATCGGCTCGAACGCCGCCCAAAGAGCCGCGCTCCAGAAGAACTTGCTGTGGTTCATCGACGCGTATCCGAAAGACGGAAGCACGCCGCTCGCGACAGTGTACCTGGCCCTCATTGCCGTCGATCAGGGGGACGTCGCGCGCGCTCGCGCGTTCGTCGATGAAGCGCGTACAGGGCCGAGCGGTACCGCGCGCGATCTATCGGAGCTCGTCGAAGGCAAGATCCTCCTTCGACGCGGGGACTCGGTGCAAGCGTTCGAGCGCTTGCTCCCTATCGTAGGAAAGCTCATCGATCCCTACGCGCGGCTTTTGCTCGACGAGAGCATCGTGGCGGCCGCCATCGGTGCGCATCGCTGGTATGAGGCCGTCGCGTACATGGATCTCTGGCTCCGCGACGGCCAAGAGGACGAAGCCGAGGTCGTTCGACGCGGCGTCCGGCGCAACCTCGAGGCCGTCCCCGCGGATGCGCTCGAGACCATGCTCAAAGCCATGCAAGGCGAGAACGGTCGTACGGGCTACGGCACCGAGATCCGTAGAGCGGTGGTGGCGCGGCTCGCCTCCGTCGCCCTCGCCGACCAAGACACCGATCTCGCGCGGCGTTTGGTGGACTCCACCGACGATCAGTCGCTCGGTGAGGCGGCCGAGGGGCTAGAAGAGCTCGCCTCGAGCGGGGGCGCGCCGACGGTGGACGGGCGCACGATCGGTCTTCTCGTGTCCACCGGTAAGAGTCAGCTCGGTGTGCGGGCGGCGCAGGTCCTGACGGGCGTCGTCGACGCGCTTCGCTCCGGGGGCGGCGCGCCCGATCACGTTCGGCTCGCCACCCGCGACGAGCGCGACACCAAACGCACCGATCTTGCGCTCTTGTCTTTGGCGAGTCACGGCGCGGCCATCATCATCGCCGGCTTCGACCCGGCTCAGGCCGACGTTGCCGCCCGCTTCGCCGCCCGCACGCACCTTCCGGTGCTCTTGCTCTCTCCGCTGAGCGACGGCGCGCCTCCGCCGCCCCCCGCATTTCTCCTCGGCGCTTCGCGGGAAGCCGTTGCCCAAGCACTCGCCGAGCACTTGAAGACAAAGGGAGCGCGGAGCATCGCCGCCATCGGAGGGCACCTGACCGAGGCGGCGAGCCGCGGGCTCTCGTTGTTGCCGGAGGGCTCGTGCGACGCGGCGGCCGAGCAAGCCGGCGAGTCGCGCTTTCCATTGACGGCGTGGCAGAAGGGGCGAATCGATGCGTTGCTCTTGTTGGGCGATGCCACGTGTACCAGCGAGGCAATCATCGACACCGCTGCCGGCAAATTGGGGCGCGTGCGCGCGGCGGTTGGGCTCGATGCGGCGGAGATTGCGTCCGAGCCGAGCCCGCTACCTCTTTCAGTGGCTAGCGCGGGACGTTTCCCGCTCACATCCGGCAACGCAGGGTCCCCTCTCTTCGGGTTCAAAGAAAGACACGGCCAAGCTCCGAGCTGGTTTGCCACCATCGGCCACGATGCCGCCGTACTGGCGCGCGCCGCGATGCGAACGCTCCCCACCGATTCCGCCGAGCATCCCGCCGAAGTCGCGAGCCGCCATCAGCGTGCCCAAGCGTCCCTTCGCGGCGTAGAGGTCGAGCTGTGGTCCACGACGGCGCGCGGCTTTTCCGGCGGCTTCACCATCGAGCGCGACTTGCAAGTCACCGAGGTCAGGTGAACCTCGAGCTGCCCACTCGGCGTTCTACGATCCGGCTCGCCCATCGCCTGGCTCCGCTGCTAGGTCCCGCGGATTTCGTGGCGCTGTCCGGCGATCTCGGCACCGGTAAAACCTTCTTCGTGCGCGCCTTGTGCCGGGCCCTCGGGGTGCCACCCGCGGTCGAGGTGACGAGCCCGACCTTCACGCTCGTTCACGAGATTGCCGCCCGTATTCCCATCGTTCACGCCGACGCTTACCGGCTGGAAAACGAGGCGGAGCTCCTTGCCCTCGGTTTGCGCGAGGCGCGCTCGGAAGGGGCACTCCTTTTGCTCGAGTGGGGCGCTCCCTATGTCGACGTGCTCGGCGGGGACGGGCTGGTCATTGCTTTCGAGCACGGTGCGTCCCCCTCCACGCGGCGAGCGACATTGAGCGCGCACGGCACCCGTGGCGCCGAAATCCTCGAGCTTTTAGCGAAGAGTCCCGGAACGCGTATCGAGCGCTAGCCCCATCCAAAGAACGGCGAATGGTGATACGACTCATCGCGTGGAAGAGGCAGCAGAAGGCACGTTACCCGCCGGCCGGGGGAAGCGTTGGCTGTCCGGCATCATCGGCGCCCTCGACGGATTCGGCACGACCTGCCTTCTGACGTTCGAGACCTTGGCCTGGTGCCTGCGCGCCCCGTTTCGGTTGGGGCAGCTCGTCATCGCCATGGAATTCATCGGTGTGCAGTCGATCTTCATCGTCGCGCTCACCGGCACCTTCAGCGGCATGGTTCTGGCGCTGCAGATGGTGCATAGCTTCAAACAATTCCAGGCCGAAGGGCTCATTGGCGGCGTGGTGGCGATCTCGCTGACGCGCGAGATCAGCCCCGTTTTTACCGGTCTCATGGTGACGGCGCGCGCGGGAAGCGCGTGGGCCGCGGAGCTCGGCAACATGCGCGTTACCGAGCAGATCGACGCCCTCACGACGATGGGCGTGAGCCCCGTGCAATACCTCCTTTCGCCGCGCCTCATGGCGTCCGTGCTGATGGTCCCGCTCCTCTGCGTCGTCTACACCTGCGTCGGCATGGCCGGCGCGTGGGTCGTGGCCGTGCAGTGGATGCACGTCGATCCGGGCGTGTTCATCGCTCGCGCCAAGCTCTATGCCTTTCCCAAAGACTTTTTTATGGGCGAGATCAAGGCCTGTGTGTTCGGCTTTTTGATCGCGGCCATTTCCTGTCGCCAGGGGTACTTCGCTTCGGGCGGTGCACGCGGCGTAGGGACCGCCACGACCCGCGCCGTTGTCCAGAGCGCGGTCGCTCTTCTCATCGCCAACTACATCCTGACGGCGTTGCTCACCGACTAGCGCCGCGCCGGGGATGGGCGAAGCTGCCGCGCTTTCGCGGCCGTCGAAACGTCGCGCACAACAATGTGGCAATTCTCTGTCAATCGGCTTAAGTGTCGGCAACAAGGTCCCCTTGGTGCGTCGCTTCGCCCGCCTTCGTCCCCGTTTCGCCCCGCTCCTCCTTCTATTGCCGGCGGCGCTCATCCTCGTCTCCGACCTGACGCGCAGATGGCAGCGTCTTCCGGGTTGGACGAAGACGGACATTCTTCTTTACGGTATCGCGACCGTCGAGAGCGCGGCGCTATGGGGAGGGCTCTTGTTGCTCGCGTCGCGCCGTCGCGGTGCGCAGCGGTGGTTCGCGGCACTCGCGTTCGTGCTCCTCGGCGCGATTGCGCTCGGCAGTCAGCGCTATTTCTACGATCAATTCGAGACGTATCTGAACGCCGACGCCGCCCTCTTCGGCGCGGCATTTCCTGCGAGTCTGCGCGGCCAGGTCGCCGCGGATGCCTCAGGGCTGCTCGCGGCGCTCGCCGTGCCGCTCGTGTATTTCGCGGCCCTTGCGGCCGTGGGGCGCAAGTGGATGCGCCCGCCGCGGCGTTCGCTCCGCTTCGGGCAATGGTCGCTTGCGGCCGGCCTCCTATCGGTCGCGATCCTGCCCTGTTCATTTCGCACCGTGCAAGCGGCGCCGCCCGATGTGATTTTTCTCCACGCCGTGGGTCGGGTGGCGCGGCAGCTGGCGCAGGGAAAGAGTGCTCATGTCGAACCTGGGGTTCGGCGCCCGCCCTACCTCCCCGCCGTCACACCCGCGCCGGGACCGGCGCGCAACGTCCTTCTCATCCTTACCGAGAGCGTCCGTTTCGATGCGGTGTGCACCGCCCCCGAGCGGCAATGCGCGCGCTCGCCGTTCACCAACCGCGCCGCGCCGGAGCGCATCCCTTTTCTACAATTACGCTCCAACAGCTCGACCACCGCCATCTCCTTCGGCGTGTTGCTTTCAGGCCTCGGGCCCACCGAGACGCGCACCTCGATCCACGACGCGCCCCTTCTCTTCGACTATGCGCATGCCGCCGGTTACGACACGGCTTACTGGACGAGCCAGAACATGATGTTCGCACACTCGGAGGAGTTCGTGCGCGATCTGCCCGTATCGCGACGCTGCGGCGCCACCGATCTCGATCCCGACGCCGACATCGACATGGGCGCAAGCGATCACTTGCTCACCGAACGCGCCAACCGTGAGCTCCCGCTCTTGCGCGAGCCGTGGTTTGCCGTGGTTCACTATTCGAGCACACATTTCCCCTATCGCGTCGTCGAGGGCGACGAGCCTTTTCAGCCCTCCAGCTCGAGCAAAGCGCCGAGCGACAACGCCGAGCTCGTCAACTACTATCAAAACGCCGTTTACGCGCAGGATCGCACGATCGCCGAGCTCCTCGACGCGCTCCGCACGACCGACGCCGGTCGCCGCACGGTCGTCGTCTACACGTCGGATCACGGCGAGGCTTTCCGCGACCACGGTCAGCTCGGTCACACCGGCGCCGTGCTCGACGAGGAAATCCACGTCCCCACATGGATCGACGCGCCGCCGGGAACGCTCACCCCGGACGAGCACGCACATTTGACCGAACGCGCAGCGCGTCCGAGCTGGCACACCGATCTCGCCCCGACATTTCTCGATCTGCTCCGCATCGGCGCGGCCCCGGAGCTCGGCCGATACCAAGGGCGCATGACGGGCACGAGCCTTTTGCAAAAGGGCTCGGGCGAGGGATGGGTACCGCTGACCAACTGCAGCGAGCTCTGGGGCTGCGCTTTTCGCAATTGGGGCCTGATGCGCGGTTCGCTCAAGCTCGAAGCACGCGAGTGGGATTTCGATTGGCATTGCTGGGACGTGGCCGCCGATCCCCTCGAACGTCACGACCTTGGCGTTCACGCTTGCGGCGATCTCTCGACGATCGCCCAACGGGTGCTCGGCGGTTTACCGCGCAACGTCGCGTCGCCCTCGGGCTGACCGGTCTGCTACGAGCTGGTTACCTCCGGGTGCCCAATTTGCCCCGCCGGAGAGCACTTGTCCGTGCACACCGTGAAATTGAACGTTGCCCCACCGCGTCTTTCTTGCGAAAGAATGGCCAATCATTCAAGCAGGCGTCAAAGCTTGCCTTCACCCTTCTGCGAACCGGGAGAAGTTCATGAGAAGAAGTCGCTTGACCTGGATCGTCCTCGCGCTCGTCCCTGCCTGCACGCGCGACGTCGAGTCACTCGAAACAGCACACGCCGGGCCGAGCGCGGAACAGACAGCGGTTCTGGAAGCGCTCGAAACCGAGAGCCATAGCTCGTGGCAAGCCTCCTTCGACGCGAAAACCGGTACCGCGCGACATCTCGAGGGGCGCCTCCAAGGCGCGCTCACGGCGGGTGAAAAGCCGAGCGCCGCCGCCCTGTCTTTCTTGTCGACGCACAAGCAGCTCTTTCGAATGGGCGCGCCCGAAGCAGAGCTGACGGTACGAAGGGACCGCGCCGACGCACTGGGAATGCAACATGTGCGTTTTGGGCAGCAGGTCGGCGGCGTCGTCGTCGCGGGAGTCGATGTATTCGTTCACTTCGGCAAGGATGGATCGCTCGCCACCGTCGATTCGACTTACGTGCCCGATCTTTCTTCGGTGAATCTCACCCCGGCATTCGATACGCAAGAAGCGCTCGCTGTGGCGATTGGCGACTTCGGCGCCAACCGTCCCAAGTTCGGACCGGGCCAATTCTGGCGCCCGCCGATCGTCGAGCTCGTCGTGCTTCCGACGGGCGTCTCGGCCAAGCTCGCTTATCACGTGCGATTGCACGTCCGCAGCGTCGATCCTTCTCATATGGACTACATGATCGACGCGTCCACCCGCGCCATTCTGCGCAAATACGAGAACCTCCAGACCGCCACGCCGACGACGGGTTCTGGCAGGACTTCCGACAATCTCATGGTCACGCTCCAGATCAGCGAAGACGGGGCGAACTTCACGCTGGAGGACATGACGCGAACACCGAAGGGCATTCGCACCTTCACCTACGGCAACCAACCCAACTCGACCTGTTCGGCCGATCTCAGCACCGATGGTTGCCTCGAGCAGTGGATCAACGCGCACCCTCATGGCGATCTTCTCACCTCCACCGACAAAACGGCGTGGGACACAGTGGGCAACAACAAGGGGGCGGCTGTCGACGCGCACCTCTACGCCGGATACGTCTACGACTATTACAAGTCGAAGTTCAATCGTAAGGGCATCGACGACGCCGACATGGAGATTCAGTCGAACGTCCACTTTGCGACGAGCTTTGCCAATGCGTTCTGGGACGGCATCGGCATGGTTTATGGAGACGGTGACACCATCCAGCTCAAGCTGACGACGAAAGGCTACGACGTCATCGCGCACGAGCTGACGCACGGTGTGACGGAACACGAGTCGGGGCTCGAATACCACGATCAGCCCGGCGCTTTGAACGAATCGCTGTCCGACGTCATGGCAGCATTCGCCGAGCACGTATCCTTCCCCGATCCGACCAACAACTGGCTCGTGGGCGAGAAAGTGGCGGGTCTGCTGCTCGGCACCAAGCTGCGCGATATGGTCGATCCAGGCAGCGTCACCTTGTCGCCTCAACCCGACAACATGAGCAAGTACAACGCGACCACCGAAGACAACGGCGGCGTTCACATCAATTCCGGCATTCCCAACAACGCCGCCTACCTCATGACCATGGGCGGCACCAACAAGACTTCCAAGATCGCCGTCACCAACGGGATCGGCTGGGAGAAGGCCGAGCAGGTATGGTATCGCGCTGCCACGCAGTATTTCGGAGCAACGTCCGATTTCAAGGCAGCGGCGCAGGGCACGCTCAGCGCGGCCGCCGATCTCGGCTATTCGGAATCGAACAAGGCGACTATCGAATGTGCGTGGATCGCGGTGGGCGTGATCACGACGCCCTCCGCATGTCGAACCGTCATTGACGACGGTGGAACGACGATCGACACGGCCGCCCCCGACGGCGGAGGGGGGCCCACGACGGACGGCGGCGGATCGCTCGACAGCAGGGTGACGGACGCCGCTTTCGACATCGCAACGCGCGACGCCGGCGCGGATGCGAGCAGCGACACGGCGCGGCCCGTTCCCGACGGAGGCACGTCTTCCGACGCGTCCTCCACGGACGCGCCGCCGACATCGGACGTCACGCTTTCCGACACGTCGTCCACTTCCGACGCGCCGAACAGCAACGATGCGCCACCGCAAACGGACGCCGGCGCGGGAGGATCGGGAGGAGCGGGCCCAAGCACGACCAAGCCGACATTGACCGCTCAAGAGTCGGCCGGGTGCGGCTGTCGCGTGCCCGGTGCTCCCCCGTCCAACCGCTCAACGGGTGTAATGGGTAGCGCCTTGATGTTGCTGCTCGGCTCCATTCGCCGACGAACGCGAAAAATACGCCTGCACGACGGTGCTCTTCGACGCGCGGCAGGCGCGCCAGAGACGCACTGAAGGTTCATCCTACGAGCTCGTCGGGCGACGCGCGAACGATAGACAGATGGCGCCTCTGGTCGATTGCCCTTGCAATTGACAATAGAGACTTGCAATCGCGATCGGTCAGAACAAGCGCGCGTTCACCCAACGACGCTCATCGCTCTTTCCTGTGGCCGGTCATTATCCGGACCTGCTATATCGTTCACCTGTCTCATCGATTGGAGTTCGTTGGCGCACCCAAGTCTGCTTGCGCGGCATAGGACGCTTGGGTAGTGTGGGGAGGGCGCGAAATGACCGACGGGTTGGCGATATTCTGGGCCGCGTCAAGAGCGGCATCAGCGTACGAGAAGCGGTTAATAGCGACAGCGTCGCCGGGGGCGGACGCTCAAGTTCTCAGTGTGTCGATGTCGTCGCTCGCCCGCGAGCTCGCTCCTTCGATCTCCCACGGCCCGGTGGTGGTCGTCGTTGGGTCCAGCAAAGACGCCGCGACCGCGTTCAGTCTCGGTGCCGATGAAGTCGTTCGCGTCGTTCACTCGATGAGCCTACGCGAGGGCACGATAGGGGGAGCGATCGAGCGCGCACGCGCGCGGGCCCGCTGGCGGAGGGCCGCGGCCTTGGATTCTTCCCCCGCTACGGGCGCCGACGAATCATCCGGCGATGCCTTTCTGATCCGTGTGCTCGAACGGCGTCTCGGCGTGCCTCTCGACGCTGCCACGACGAGGTGCAAAGGCCTGGCGGACGAATTGAAGGGCGCGGTTGCCGTCGCGGATCGCTTGATGCAGCGGGTCCAGCTGGGCGCCAAGCCGCAAGGGCTCAAGCGGTGGCGCGGCGACGTCAAAGACTACGCGCGCGCGACGCTGAAGGCCGAAGCCCTCGCCGTCGAGCTCGAAGAGCAAGTGGGGCGCACCCACGGTGTCGTCAAAGCGCTCGACGACTTGTCCTTGAAGACGCCCACATCCGAGACGGACACGGCATCTGCGCTCAATCAATTTGCGGAATTCGTGCGGGACGGCCTTCCGGAAGGCGCCACGCTCCACGTCGACGCGCCTCATCCCTGTATCGTCGGCGTTCCGCGGCAAACCGTCATCGGAATGCTGTGCAATGCTATCGAGAGCGCGCTCTACAACATGATGGAGGCTGAGTGCGCGCGCCGAATCTCCCTTCGCGCATGGCTCAAGGACGCAGCCACCGTCGTTGTCGAAGTGACTGACGACGGCGCTCCGGCGTTGGCGCTCTTCCACGCAAGCCCCGACGATCCGTCCTTCTCGGATTCGCGCGCCACGTGGCTTCGTCATCTTCACAAGCGGGCTCGCCGTGCAGGCGGCGAAATGACCGTCGAGAACCATGACGGCATCAATATCCTGTCCCTTTACCTGCCCGCAGCGCAGGAAACGACAGCGCAACCGCAGTTGGATGGTTCGTCCGGAGCACGCCGGCCGCGACGTCGAAGGGTGGGCCCGCAAGACGAGCGCACATTGGCGGCCCGAAACACTGGGCGACCACTAGAACCGCGAAATTCGTAAGGCTAATCCGTTTGCCCTGGCCATCGCACCACTTGAAAGCGGTGCTGTTGGTTGAGTGTTCGGTAACGCCATGTCCCTGCGTTGTATTGGCCGGGTCAATCATGCCTCAAACGAGTGCATGGAAGGAGCGCTCGCAAGTTCCACCGACGGACAGCATTGACCGTCCATTGACAACCAATTCCGCCACGAATGCGTGCATCGAAGCAATCATTTCAGTAACGAAACGCTGTGCTCTAACGTAGCGATGCGCGTAGATGGGGCGAGCCACGGAACTGGACCGTTTCATTGGCCGTATGCGGCCATTGCCTTGCCCGAAATTGGCCGACGGGCCGCAAACGAGGTTTCAATTTGGTCGCATCCATGCGAGGGTGAGCTCATGAGTGGGCGGGGCACCAGTCACCAAGCGCGGCAGGAACTCGTTGCCGCGGATCCGCAGCCCGATGTCGCGGCTTTGGTGCTCGATCTACGCAAGCTCTATTACGTCAAAGGCATCGAGCTCATGCTGCGCGTCGGCGAGCTCATTCTCGAGCGCCTCTACCAAGGCGACGTGACGAAGTGGAAGTCGCGCTGCCGCAAAGACTTCTCATTCCGCAAGCTGCAGCAGCATCCCGACCTTCCCTTCAAAGCGTCGATGCTCTCGCGTGCAGTCTCGATGTACGTACTGTCGCGCCGCCGCGCCGACCTCTTGGCTCTCCAGAACGTGAGCCAGACCCACCTCCAAGAAGTGCTCAACCTCGACGCCGCGTTGCAGGACACCTTGCTCTCCCGCGTCGAGGAAGAGAAATGGTCCGTCCAGCGCCTCCGCGCCGAAGTCGTCCAAACACTTCCCACCCTCACCAAACGCGCCGGCCGCCCCCGTTTGCCCGCGTTCACCAAACACCTTCGCAATCTGAAGAGCATCGTCGACGGGCGCTTGCTCGTAATGGACACCGCCAGCGTCGCGGTCCTGCAAACGCGCGAAGCGCAAGAAATGCTCGACACCGCCCGCCGCCTTTGCCAGCAAGCCGAACTCGTAACGCGGGTGCTTGCAGCGCATTTGAGCACGCTCGACCGTGGGCAATCGGAACCTGCGCCGCGTCTCGCGCGCGTGTCAGAGGTTTCCGAGATCCGGCCCGGGCCCGTTTCGCTGACGAAACACTCGTCGGTGCCTCGCTAAACCCAGTCGATTCCGGCACGTAGGACCGTCGCTCAGCTGGTCTCGCGATCGGCAACTTTTACTGGGTCGGCAGCGCGGAGCGGACTGCGCCGACGAGCTCCTGTCATGCTCCCATCGCTGGCCTTTGGTCGACGTGGCGGGCACTATTCGCCTCGTGGTTCATCGCAACCTTAGCCGAGAGGCGTGGCTGCTCACGCTCCATGACGGTAGCAAGCATGAGACATCATGCGCAGCGCCGCATACTGTTGATTGCGCAATTAAGAATCGAAAGCGGTGTTCGTAGTCGATTGACCACACTTCACGGGTAAATGTTAATAGCGTCCGATTCTGTGTTGTAACTAAGCCGCGGATGTATAGTATACAAGAGGCTCCTGTCGCGTAAGACGGAGTATGTCACCCAATATCGATGAGTGCGAGTGAAACGCCCGGCTCCGCATGTCAGAGCGGGGCCGGCCTACGAATAGGATCTCTCGCGGCCGGTGCAGTTCAAGCCGTTGCAGTCCATCCATGCTGCAGCGGGAGTCGTTGCTAAGGGTGTCTTAGTCCCGCCAAGATTGCCGTGGTGCAGAGCCAATTGGGCGCCCGATCGCCGCAAGCTTGAGCACTGTCGAAAGTAAAATACCGATTGTCGAAATGCGGATCTAGGAGAAGTAACGGTTGCAGGTGCTCTGCCTCACTAGCGCCAAAGACGGCCGCCAGTTCTCCAGGAGGACACATGAAGAGATTACAAGTGGTAATTGCATCTCACCAGCGCTGCTTGCGAGAGCATCCTCTATTTGGCCTCATTGAAGGTGCCAATTCGGTCGAGCCGCTTACTCGTATAGCAAGAGCAGCCGCTTGGTGGCCGATGGTGTTTCAGGACGTGTTGAGATTAAACGCCGAGCGCGTTCGGGGGACGGAATTCGAGCGTGTGGCCGAGTATCACAAGAACGAGGATGCCGGTCACGATCGCTGGTACCTGAGTGACCTCTGCGTCCTCGGGGTGGACCCGCCGGGACTTGACGAGCTCTTCGGCGACTGGTTCCAGCCGATGAGAGAGGCTTGCTACAGCTTGGTTGCGGAGGTTCATCGCGACCAATCCCCTGCTGAGCGTGTCGCTTTCCTTCTAGCACTAGAGTCAACGGGCCACGTCTTCTTCGAGCAAATCGCTTCGGCAGGGGACCGAGTGTGTCCCGATTTGCCCCTTCGCTATTTTGCGCGTTCTCACCTGGGTGTGGAGAAAGCTCATGATCTCTTCGCTGATTCAACTGAGGCAGATTTGGCAAAAATCGTTCTGTCGGACGCCGAGAGGACGGAAACCGAAGCGATGGTAACTCGCGTCTATGCCAATTTCTCTGACATGTTCTCGTATTTCGCCGACCGCATGGGCGAGGATGCACGGACCAGGTCCGGGATCCGGGAATTGGGAAGTGTCAACGCGGCCACCACACTCGAGGAGCGCCATGCGAGCCGTTCTTAGCACCGCCGTTGGAGCGGGGCGCAACTCGGGTCCGTTATATGCTGACCTAGCTAGTTGGGCGGTGGCGAAAGAATATTGTGGCAGCATGTCACGGGAATGCGTGCTCTTGTAGCGCCGAGCTACCGATAAACTGAAAGTTCCTGGGCTCGCTCGTGCAGTGCCGTACCGATTGCACGCTGCGTAGAAGTGGGTATGTGACAGTCGGAACACGCGCGGATGGAAAAGGCTATTTCTGGACGAGTATTGAACGTGGTGCCCAATTCGACCAGCGCGCAACATGCGAGCGACGAGCGTGCTCGCGTCCTCGCCATGTCGCGCGCTTACGTGCTGTCGCGTGCGATTCACGTCGCCGCGGAACTGGGCGTCGCGAACCACGTGGGTGACGTGCCAGTGTCGGTGAGCGAACTCGCGCGGCTGACGGGATCACATGCCCCGAACCTCGAGCGTTTGATGCGGTGCCTCGCGGGGCATGGAGTCTTCGTTGAGTGCGCGCCGGGCAGATTCACCGCTAACGGCATGTCCAACGTCTTGCGCGACGATGCCCCGAACTCGCTACGCCCTGGTCTCCGCATGGTGAATGCAGCGTGGTGGGCTGCCGTGGGAGCCTTAGGGCATTCAGTCACGACAGGCGACACGGCGTTCGCTCACCTCAACGGGGATCCCTTCTTCGCATGGCTGAAAAACAACCCGACCGACCAGCTCAGGTTCGACGCTGGGATGGCGAGCAACTCGCGCGCAAGCGACGAAGCCATCGCGCGCGCCTACGATTTCTCCAGCGCGGAGCTAGTGGTCGATGTCGGCGGTGGTCGGGGCGGCTTGGTCCACGCCATCATTGAACACCATCTCAACGTGAAAGCTCTTTTGTTCGATCAACCGCAAGTTGTGCAGCACTCGATTCTGCCTAGAGAGGGGGCGCTCGCCCGCCGGTGCTCGAGCTTCGCTGGCGATTTTCTGCAAGCCGTGCCGACCGGCGCAGAGATCTACGTGATCAAGGGTGTGCTGCACGACTTCGACGACGCTCGGTGCATTACTATTCTTAATAATTGTCGCCATGCGATGTCTTCAAGCGGCAAGGTCCTGATTGTGGAGCGTCTCATTGCGACAGACAATAGCGCGCACGAGGCGAAGACGATTGATTTGCTGATGATGGCGCTGCTCGGTGGGAGAGAACGAACCATCGCCGAGTGGGAGCAGCTGATCCGGTCCGCCGAACTCCGCCTCGTGCGGCAAATCACGACGGAGTGTGAATTCACGATCGTCGAGGCTTGCCCGGTCTGAGTCGGGGTCCACGATGAGCCACGTCGCTATCGCGGGGGCCGGTCTGGCGGGGACGTTGCTGGCTATCGGTCTCGCAAAGCGCGGGCATACCATCGACTTGTACGAGCGCCGCTCCGACCCGCGCTCCGGACGCATCGATTTCGGGCGCTCGATTAATCTGGCTCTGTCGGCGCGCGGAGCTCACGCGCTGGCGCAAGTTGGACTCCTCGACCGGGTGCTCGCCAACGCGGTGCCCATGCGCGCTCGTGCGATCCACTCGGTCGCTGGCGAAGTCGCCTACCAGCCGTTTGGTCGCCACGAGAACGAGTACCTGTCCGCAATTGAACGGCGCACGCTCAACGCGATTTTGCTCGATGCGGTCGAGGAGCACGACAAGATACGCCTGCACTTCGGTCAGCGTCTGATTGACGCCGACCTCGCCACGATGACGTTGACGCTCGAGGAGCAGTCGTCGCGCATTTCGCACCACCGGACGTGCGAATGCCTAATCGGGACCGACGGAACCTTCTCCAATGCGCGCAAGGTCCTGGTCGACAACGGCGTGGCGCGCTTCGCGCTGGAAGAGCTCACGTACGGTTACAAGGAGCTGCCCATCGGGCTGGAGCAGGCTCGTGACATGCGACTCGAGTGCCTACACATTTGGCCGCGACGCTCGTTCTTGTTGATCGCCAACCCCAATCCGGACAGGTCCTTCAGCTGCACGCTCTTCATGCCTCACGACAGGAAGGGCGACCCGAGCTTCTCTGCGATGAAGACACCTGCCGACGTCGAGCACCTGTTTCGCCGATACTTCCCGGACGCCCTCGAGCGGATGCCGAACCTGGTGACAGACTTCTTCTCTCGCCCGACGGGAGTGCTGCCGACGGTCCGGGGCGGCCCGTGGTGCTTTGGTGGCAAGATGCTGCTGCTGGGCGACGCGGCGCATGCGCTGGTCCCGTTCTTTGCGCAAGGCATGAACAGCGCATTCGAGGATTGCACCGTGCTGATTGAGTGCCTCGATCGGTGCGCCGATCGCTGGGAAGACGCCTTCTCTTTGTGCTCTGTCACGCGGAAGACCGACACCGACGCGATTGCGGACATGGCGATGCAAAACTACCGCGAGATCCAGGATTACATCGCCGACGCGCGCTTTCTTCTTCGCAAGCGGATCGAGCTGGAGCTGATGCGCCGGTACCCACAGCAATACACGTCGATGCATGTGCTCGTGATGTTCAGCTGCGTGCCCTACGCGTTCGCGAAGGCTTGCGGCGCCTTGCAGGGGGCTCTGCTAGACGAAATCTGCGAAGGGGTTTCCGACATCGAGAACGTCCCCTGGCCGGCGGTAGAGACTCGGCTTGCCAGGTACAACGACGAAGTTCGTCGTCATGCGGGCGTACCGAAGGAGCGTACCTGATGCACGTTGCGAGACATACGCCTGGGGCGTGGCTGAAAATTGCGCCGCACGCTGCGAACCGCTATTGGGCATAGCCAGATCGGAGAGCGTAACGTGGTAACGAACTCTTCACATACCAGGTGGTCGAAATCCGCCATCAACGACCTGCAGCGTCGCGGAATCAGCGTCTTGATTGATAGCGAAAGCCGGCGTGCCGCAGCGGGGGATTGGGGCCGAATGGTTGTGGGATCGCCCAGTGCGGTGGTAGTACCCCGCACGACGGATGACGTCCAACTGGTCATGCTCTTCGCGAACGAGCGGGGACTCCCGGTAACACTCCGGGGCATCGGTCATAGTCAGAGCGGCCAATCGATTGCCGTCGACTCTATTACTTTGGATCTGTCGCGTTTGGATCGGGTATTCGCCGTATCCGAAGCACAGGCGACCATTTCATGCGAACCAGGGGCGCGATTTCGTGCAGTGGCGGCACGGACCCTCGAAGCAGGACTCGTTCCGCGCGTCATGCCCAATTATATCGACCTCACAATTGGCGGAACGCTCTCGGTGGGCGGTTTCGGGACGTCCTGTCACCGTTATGGTCCGATGGTCGCGAACGTTGCGGAGCTCGAGGTGGTAACCGGCAATGGTCGGCGTGTCACTTGCAGCGCCGAGGTCGAGCCCGAGCTCTTTCATGCGACGCTCGGCGGGCTCGGCCGATGTGCGGTTATCGTCCGGGCGAGCGTGGGCTTGCGGCGGCTAAAGCCTCATCTTCGTACCTTTTATCTTCTTTATGACGACATCCGGCAATGGGTGACGGACCAGCGCGCGCTCGTAGAAGACGGAAAGTGCGACTATCTAGAAGGGTTTTGCAGCGCGAGCGTGCAGGGGACACGTAAAGGACCTCACGGGCGTCGACCGTTCGTGCACTGGTTCTATGGACTCTATGTTTCCTTCGAGCACGATCCGGGCTCTGCGCCCGACCGAGATCTGGCGCTCGCAGCTCTGAAGCCCTACCGAGCGCTTCACGTCGAGGATGACGAGACTATGGCATGGGCAGAGCGCTTCGAGGCTCGGTACGAGCTGATACACAGGAGTGGCGGTTGGGACCAACCCCATCCGTGGTTCGAATGCTTCTTGCCGGCAGACCGCATCGCCGATGTGCTTCCCGCGGTCCTGGACGCTCTGCCTATGACGCTCGGGGACGGTCACCGCGTCCTGATGGTGAACAGGAAAGGCCTGCCCAAGGCGATGGCCGTGCCATCCGGCGATGTAGCTGTGCTCGCGATTTTGCCGACGGGGGTTCCGAGGCCTCTTCTCGATGACGCACTGAAGGGCATAAAGAACGTTAACGACATCCTCCTCGCGGCGGGAGGCAAACGTTACCTTTCGGGGTGGCTGGGTACGATGGATACCGCCGCCTGGCGCAGGCACTACGGCGAATACTATGATGGGTGGATGGCGGCGAAGCGGTCGTTCGACCCGAACGGCGTCTTGTGCTCCTCGCTGCTGCCGGCGACGGGATGAACGAGCCAATCACGCCCGAATTGAAGCGCGCGGCTACCCAGATACGCTCGTGGGCCGTTGGCCGACATTGTTCGTCCGCGTCTGACATTCACGGTGAAGCGTTGGCGAAGTAGGCTGTATCCGATACGATCTCACGAGAGCTTGCCGTCAATGCGGGCGTCCAGCCGTGTTGTCGGGAGTTGCCTTCCGCACCGGCCCGCTTGTATCGTAGATGCTACGGCATCAGCTGATGGTGCTCGATGCACTACCGACGGCTGGCAGAAGAACGATACGTTATTGGCAATACGTACTCCCGGAAGGGGCAGATAATGGCAGAGAACCAGATGCGCGGTTATGGGTTGTTGAGCAGCGTAGCCTATCTGCGCAAGGCGGCGGGCGAGCAGAATGCTAAGCGAATCCTGGACGGATTTTCGCCGGATACCAAGCAAGCACTCGCCTCTGCCAAGGAAGCGAGCTGGTGCTCCACGAAAGCCGTTGCGGAAGTCTATAGCGCAATCGCATCGCTCGCGAACGGCGATCAGTTAGCGGCGCAGACGCACCTTATCGAGTGCGGCAAATTTAATGCGCACCAGGCTAGCAACACATTTCTGCGGCTTCTCATGAAAATGCTTACGCCGACACTGTTTGCAAAGAAGCTCCCCGACATCTGGGCTCGCGATTGTACCGTTGGCAAGATTACGACCGAGGTCTTCGATGACAAACTTCGCAATCGCGTTACAGGTGTCGCGGGTTTCGATCATATTGGACCAGTATGCGTCGGATACGTTACGTTCGCCTTGGAGGCGATGGGGAAGTCGATCACGAAGACCGAGCTTCACGATTGGTCATTGGCAACACCCGGTACCGATTGCTGGTTCGAAGTGTCTTGGAAAACTAACTAGCGGGCGGTTCTGCAGTTCTCTGGGTCGCCGTTTCGGTACCATGCGCGGTTCGCGGTGTGACCTGAGCTGATAGTCCTCGGGAAAAACGCCGCCTGAGCGGACAGCGAGCACCCCCTCTCAACGCCCGCCTGCCAATGATGTTTGGGAGCGCAATGCGGCAAGTTGACCGCGACGTGTCAGCGGATAACGTCTGGCCCGGAATTCGAGCCGGCAAGCTGCGCCACGCATCCGGAGACCTCGGTGATTCGGTGGTGAACCGCCTCCGTTTCCGTTTTTCACTCAAGGTTCGAAGACTTTCCACCGTGTTATCCCACGCAGTCGAGTTGGGGGCGCGTTTGGCGAGGAGCGAATGGCTCGAGGGCACGCGGTTGGAGTTGACTGTGAGTGCATGTCTTGGTTGGTGACGCCTTTGCGCGTGCCTGTGTGAAGCCATGGAGAGTGCCGACGTCGAGACGCTGATCGAGCTACTCAACCGGCATATGTCCGGCGTCAATGCGCGCGCGCTCGTTGGCCGTGCTTTGAGAGAGAACGGATTGTCGGGCATGAATGTCACACGTCACGAGCTTGCAAAGTCGATGAGCACGCTTCGCCGAGGGGTCGATTTGTTCGTCGACCGGCGAGGTCGCGAATCCGCACTCCGAGACATTGTGCTCTTCTGTGACAATGGAGAACCAACTCCGGAAGCGTTTTCTATGAAGATCGAGTCCGAGGCAGACGTGGGCACGGCACGCAATGCGGCTCGCCGCATTTGCGGTCTCGTGGGCGCGAGCCTCTTCTGCAGACAAAAAGTGGCAACGATCGTGAGCGAGCTGACCCGCAACATCGTCCTCTACGCGCAACGAGGCACGCTCGAAATCCTACCACACGGAAAAACCAAGATCGTGATCAGAGCCGTCGATCAGGGACCTGGTATTCGCAACCTCGACCATATCCTCTCCGGAAAATACCAAAGCAAGACGGGACTTGGTCGCGGCCTTTCGGGAAGCAAGCAACTCGCCGATCGATTCGACGTTTCGACGGGAAGCGCAGGTACACAGATCATGGTCGAGGTGGTGTTATGACGACACACCCGGGAGCGACCGTCGGGCACGTCGAGGAAGCCCAGCTTCGAATCTCTCACATCTCCCTGCCAAAGAACGGAGAGCTGGCGAACGGGGATGCGGCGTTCTATCGGTCCGACGAGCAACGCCGTATTCTGCTCGCGATCATCGATGGTTTAGGTCACGGTCCGGAGGCCGCCAAAGCAGCCCAGAGCGCAATCGAAAAGCTCACTGCGATCTCGCTGCACGGGTCGCTCTTGGAGATCATGGAGAGCGTTCACCTTCACATCCGCGGGACGCGCGGGGCCGCCGCAACGGTGTGCATGATTCGCGACGGGAAGATTTCGGCGTGCGGGGTTGGGAACGTCGAGCTTCGCAGTGCCGAAACGGCGATCCCGTTCGTCTTCTCCCCCGGCATTCTAGGTGCCCGCGTGCAGAAGTTTCGTGTCTGCGAGACTCAGCTACGAGCCGGAACTCGGCTGGTGATGTTCTCGGACGGCATCTCCAGTCGCCTGGGACTGGAAAAGGTAAGAGCCCTCCCGCCTCGAGAGGCTTGCGCAGCAATCATCGAGCGTCATCGAAAATCGCAGGATGACGCGACAGTGCTGATCGCAGACATAGGATAACGCATGAACGACAAGTACAACGGCATACCTATCATCAAGCTCTGGCATCTCCTGCTTGTGCCTTTGCAGGGAGAGTTGACCGACGATCTTGCCGATCAGCTGACGTCAGAGGTGCTCGAACGAATTCACCAGGACGGGTCATCTGGTCTCGTCATCGACATCACCGCTCTTTGGATGGTGGACAGTCATCTCTGCTCGGTTCTCTCCCAGCTGTCGGCGTCGGCGTCGCTGATGGGTGCCAAAACGGTCATCTGCGGCATGAAACCAGAAATCGCCTTGACGCTCGAGACAATGGGCGTGCAATTGGGATCGACAGCCACGACGCTGACACTCGAAGGTGCGCTCGAGGTGCTTGGGGCAAGAACGCCCCACTTCGATAGCCATGAGGTCACCTCGGGTCCCGTAGGCGCGAGCCGAGATGCCGATTCCATGTGGAACCGTGATGATAGGCCACTCAAAGGCGAGGGCATGTCGTGAACCCAGCACCCGAAATGACGGGCAACGAACGCACCGTCATCAAGGAAGAGCTCCTTGGCTCCATGGCGGAGTTCATTTCTCTGCTGAAAGCCGTTACAGCGGGAGACCTCACCCATCGTCTCGAAATCAAGTATGCCGATACGCATCCGGCAGGCGCGCTGGCCATCAGCATCAATTCCATGGTTGACGCGCTGCAGGAAGCTCGCGCTCAATCCTCCGAGAATTCAAATCGTCTGGCGGAACAGGTCGCGACGATCGAACGACAGCAAGCCGCCATTCAAGAGCTTTCGACGCCCATCATCGAGGTTTGGACAGGGGCGCTCTGCGTGCCCATCGTGGGCGTGCTCGATGGTGCGCGCGCTACCGAGCTGACGGCCACACTTCTGGAGACGATTACGCAGAAGAAGTCTCCACTTGCCATCATCGATCTTACTGGAATCGAGGTCATGGACACGAGCACGGCCGACCATTTCATCCGTATGGCGCGCTCCGTGCGGCTGCTCGGGGCGAAGTGTGTTCTGTCGGGGATTCGCCCCGCGATCGCTCGTACGATTGTCCATATGGGCATCGACCTTACCGGAATCGAAAGCTATCGAACGATGCGGGAAGCCATCCGCAGCTATGTGCAATCGCGAGTTCGGCTGAACGGTACTGGGCAAAATCGGCTAGGCGATGCTGATCAAGGCGAGAATCAGGAAACGAAAAATGCAAAATCCTGAATATGCCAGCGCGGGTGGCAAGTTGCGCCTGTCATCCGATCGCGCGATATGGCGGCGGCGGGGCGATTAGAGTCAATTCCTCGAGAGGACAACGATGGATTCAGATCAGATATCGGAAGAACAACTTCTCGACAGTGTGGCCGACGCCCTGATTGCGCTCACCAATGTGGGCTTGGGAGATTACGAGACCAGACTCAAGGTCGACCCGAATGACAAAGGTGCGCTCGCGAGCCTTTTCGGCGGAATCAACGAGATGATCTCATCGCTCGGGGCCGAGCAGGAAAAAAGCCGCGCCTATCAACGCGAGCTCGAGGAGAAACTCGAGACCATTGAGACGCAGCGTGCCGCCATTCGGGACTTGTCGACGCCAATTTTGGAAGTGTGGGACGGCGTACTCTGCCTGCCCGTTGTCGGTGTGATGGACACGGCGCGGAGCACCGAAATGACGGCTTCGCTGCTGCAAGCCGTTACCGCGAAAGGCTCGCACGCGACCATCATCGACATCACCGGAATCGACGTGATGGACACGCGCACGGTCGATCACTTCATCCGCATGGCGCGATCGGTTCGGTTGTTGGGCGCGGAATGCGCGTTGACAGGAATGCGTCCCTACATCGCGCAAACCGTCGTACAGATGGGGATCGACCTCGCCAACGTCGTTACATACCGCAGTCTCCGCGAAGCACTGCAGCACTACGTCACCAAGCGGCGACTCTAACCGCCGCGCCATGCCGCGGTATCCGCTTCGCGATCGGCTGGACCTCTTTCAGGTGCAGCGGGCG
>Ga0193706_1000203_pt1 | contig 40705 bp, 36 predicted proteins | sample U3c1metaG_FD_160130 | JGI IMG/M metagenome (GOLD analysis project Ga0193706, IMG submission 160130) | Soil microbial communities from a riparian zone of the East river system, Colorado, United States - U3c1 | ecosystem: Environmental > Terrestrial > Soil > Riparian zone | place: USA: East River... | reverse complement strand
GGTGCCGCGGAAGGCGATGCTGCGCTCCTTCAGCTCGGCCCAGAGCTCGACCGCGTTGGTGAGGTTGCCATTGTGGGCCAGCGCCACCTCGCGGCCGTCGTCGCGCCAGACCGGCTGCGCGTTCTCCCAGGAGCCGCCGCCGGTGGTCGAGTAGCGCACGTGGCCGATCGCCATGTCGCCCTCCAGCGCCTTCAGCTTCTCCTCGTCGAAGACCTGGGAGACCAGGCCGGAGTCGCGCAGGGTGGTGATGTGGCCGCCCTCGCAGGTGGCGATCCCGGCCGACTCCTGGCCGCGGTGCTGCAGCGCGTAGAGGCTGAAGTAGGCGAGCCGGGCGACGTCGTGGCCGGGTGCGTATACGCCAAAGACGCCGCACTCGTCGCGGGGCCCATCGCGGTCGTCAAGCCGCTCGGCGGAAGTCAAGAGCGCGTTTTCCTCGCTGGATAGAGAGACGGGACGCGCAGGCGGACTGCCTACTCCGGGAGGGTAGCAGCGGGCGGCGGTCGTCCCGCCGCCCTCGGATCCTCGCGATTTGCAGGCTTTGGGAAGCCGCTGTGCTCTCGTTGAAGAGTTGACGGGCCTATCGGCCCCACAACTCTTCAGGCGTCCTTGGGCCGCAGGCTCTCGCCACTCTCCGGGTCGAAGAGGTGCAGCTTGTCGGTGTCGGCCCAGAGCTCGGCCCGCTCGCCGCGCTTGACCTTGCTGGTCGGGTCGAGGCGGGCGACGATCTGCTCCTCGCCCTCGCGGATGTTGGCGGCGCCGGTCTCGTCGAGGCGGTCGCCGACGAGATCGGCCAGCTGGTCGGACTCGACTCCCTCGGACTCGATATGGAAGTAGGCGAAGAGGTCGGAGCCGAGCGACTCGACTATGTCGATCTCGGCCTCGAAGGTGACTCCCCGCTCGCGCTTGAGCTCGTCGCCGGCGACCTTCGCGTCCTCGAAGTTCTCCGGCCGCAGCCCGGCGACCACCTTGCCGTCGCCGCGCCCGCCGGCCAGCTCGCCCGCGTCGACCTCGCCGATCGGCAGTACCAGCTTGCCGCCGCTGAGCTCGGCCGGCATGAAGTTCATCGCCGGCGAGCCGATGAAGCCGGCGACGAAGAGGTTCTTCGGCGAGTCGTAGAGCTCGGCCGGGGAGCCGACCTGCTGGAGGACGCCAGCCCGCATCACCGCAACCCGGTCGCCGAGCGTCATCGCCTCCGTCTGATCGTGGGTGACGTAGACCATCGTCGTCTCCAGCTGCGACTGCAGGCGCGCCACCTCGGTCCGCATCTGCACCCGCAGCTTCGCGTCGAGGTTGGAGAGCGGCTCGTCCATCAGAAAGACCTTCGGGTCGCGCACGATCGCCCGTCCCATCGCCACCCGCTGGCGCTGGCCGCCGGAGAGGTTGGCGGGGCGGCGGTCGAGGTGCTGGGTCAGGTCGAGGGTCTCGGCCGCCTCCTCGACCTTCTTGTCGATCTCCCCCTGGTCGACCTTGGCGAGCTTCAGCGCGAAGCCCATGTTCTCGCGCACGGTCATGTGCGGGTAGAGCGCGTAGTTCTGGAAGACCATCGCGATGTCGCGGTCCTTGGGCGAGCGGTCGTTGACCACGTCGCCGCCGATCTTCAGCTCGCCGCTGGAGATGTCATCGAGCCCGGCGATCATCCGCAGCGCCGTCGACTTGCCGCAGCCGGACGGCCCGACCAGGATCATGAACTCGCCGTCGGCGATATCGAGGTTCATCTCTTTGACGGCTTCGTAGCCGTCGTCGAAGACCTTGCTGACTGCATCGAGGACTATCTCTGCCATGCGTTGTTCTCCTATCCCTTGACGGCGCCGGCGGTGAGGCCGGAGACAATCCGGCGCTGGAAGACGAGGACGAAGACGATGATCGGGATCGTCACCACCACCGCCGCGGCGGCGATCGACCCGGTCGGTTCGGTGAAGGTCGACTCGCCGGTGAAGAACGCCAGCGCCGCCGGCACGGTGCGCGAGGCGTCCGACGAGGTCAGCGAGATCGAGAAGACGAAGTCGTTCCAGCAGAAGATGAAGACGAGGATCGCCGCGGTGAACACTCCGGGCGCGGCCAGCGGCAGGATCACCTTGCGGAAGGCCTGCCAGGGGGTGGCGCCGTCAACCTGGGCCGCCTGCTCGAGGTCCCAGGGGATCTCGCGGAAGAAGGCGACGAGGACGTAGATCGCCAGCGGCAGGGCAAAGGTGAGGTAGGGGATGATCAGGCCGAGGTAGGTGTCGTAGATGCCGATCGCCCGCCACATGTCGAAGAGCGGCCCGACCGTCGAGATCGGCGGGAACATCGCGATCGCCAGGGCGCCGGCGAGGATCAACCGCTTGCCGGGGAATTCGAGCCGGGCGATCGCATAGGCGGTGAAGGAGGCGAGGGTGATCGCGATCACAGTGGTGATCAGGGCAATCGCGATCGAGTTGATCAGCGGCCGCAGGAACGGGCTGCCGTCGAGGCCGCCTTCGAACAGGCTCTTGTAGTTGTCGAGGGAGACGCTGGCGGGGATGAAGCGCTGGTCGATGATCTCGCTGGGTGGCTTCAGCGAGACCGAGATCAGCCACAGCACCGGGATCAGCGCGAACAGCAGCACCAGCACGATGGCGACGGTCCAGAGGCCGTACTCGCGGGTTCCGTGTCTCATCTCAGCCCCCCGGTCTGCCTTCCTCGGCCTTGACGCCGAAGCCCTTGACGAAGATGAACGCGATCACGAGGACGAAGAGGAAGATCAGTACCGAGACCGCCGAGCCGAGCCCGAGGTTGAGCCGGTTGATCAGCTGGTTGAAGCCGAGGATCGAGACCGATTCGGTGTTCTGCGCGCCGCGGGTCATGATGAAGATCGAGTCGAAGACGCGGAACGCCTCGAGGGTGCGGAAGAGGACCGCGACGAGGATCGCGGGCTTCATCAGCGGCAGGGTGATCCTCACGAAACGCTGCCAGGCAGAGGCGCCGTCGACCCGCGCCGCCTCGTAGAGGCCCTCGTCGATCGTCACCAGGCCGGCCAGCAGCAGCAGCGCCATGAATGGCGTCGTTTTCCAGATCTCGGCGAGGATGATCACCGCCAGCGAGCTGATGTGGCCGCCGAACCAGTTCATTTCGTCGGGCACCAGCGGCAGGTTGTTGACGAAGCCGGAGTCCGAGGCGAAGGCGAACTGCCAGGCGAAGGCGGCGACCACGGTGATGATCCCGTAGGGGATCAGGACCACGGTGCGGACCGCGCCCCGGGCGAAGATCGCCCGGTGCATGACCAGCGCGATCACCATCCCCAGCACCAGCTCGATCGCCACCGAGACCACCATGATCACCACGGTGTTGAAGACGTCGGTCCACCACAGTTCGCTGCTCAGCACCGTGCCGTAGTTGGCGAGGCCGACGAATTCGGTCTGTTCGGGGAAGCGCAAATCGATCTTCTGCAGCGAGAGGACGACCGCGTAGCCGATCGGGTAGGCGGTGACGGCCAGCATCGCGAGCACCGCCGGCGCGCACAGCATCCAGGCCAGCTTGCGTTCCGAGCGGGTGCGCGAGCTGACCTTCCGCGGCGCCCTCTGTGCCGATGCCTCCATCAGAGCAGCCCTTCCCGCTTCACTGCCTCTTCGAGGTTCGACTTCAATTCTTCATAGATGCCTTCGGTGTCTTCGGGGTCGATCTTGTCCGGCGGGTGCAGCGTCCGCTGGAGCGCCGAGGTGACGTCCTGGTAGGCCGGCGAGGTCGGGCGCGGCCCGGCCGCTTCGATCGATTCCTTGACCAGCCCGGCGAACCCCGGATACGCCTTCCGGACCACCTTGCCCGAGTAGAGGTTTTCGTGCGAGGGCGGCAGCCCGTCGAGTTCGACCGCGGTCCGCTCGCTCTTCTCGCCGGAGAGGCAGGCGGCTGCTTCGAAGGCCTCCTTCTTGTGGCTCGAGTAGGAGCTGACGGCGAGGTTGAAGCCGCCCAGCGGCGGTTTGGCCGGGTTGCCGTTGACCCGCGGGAACGGCGCCGCGCCCATCTCCTTATTGATTTCGGGAGCTTCTTCCTTGGCGCTGGCGAAGGCGAAGGTGTAGTTGACCATGAACGCCGATTCGCCCGCCTCGAACCCGAGCCGGGCGCTGTCCTCGTTGGAGGTGGAGAGATTCGGCGCCGCGGCGGAGGAGTGGGCGAGCTTGCCGATCACCGCCAGCGCTTCTTCGGTCGGCTTCTGTTCGAGGTCGACCGCTTCCGGGCCGGAGAGGATTTCGGTGCCGGCGCTTTCGATCAGCGCGTTCACCAAGACCGTGTACCCCTCGTAGCGTTCGGCCTGGACCTGGATCGTGCCCGCTTCCTTCAGTCCTTCCGCCGCTTCGATCATCTGGTCCCAGGTCTGGGGTGGCTTTGGGACCAGATCCTTGCGGTACCAGAGCAACTGCGTGTTGGTGTTGAAGGGCGCGGCGTACAGTTCCTTTTCGAAGGTCGCGGTTTCGACCACACTGGGGAAGACGTCTTTCGTCGCCTGCTCTTTCCGCTTCCCTTTCCATGGTTCGATCCAGCCGGCGTTGGCGAATTCGCTGGTCAAGATCACGTCGAGGCCAATCACGTCGATCGAGGAGTCCTTGGCGCCGAGCCGGCGGACCAGCTGTTCGCGCGCCTGGCTGGCGTCGTTGGGGAGGAATTCCGGCGTGATCGTGTATTTGCCGCCCGATTCCTTGGAGCAGCGGGCGACCGTTTCCTCGATCGTGCCGCCGGGCTGGATCGCGACGAAGAAGGTCAGCTCCTGCGGCCCCGAGCCCTCCGAGCTGCCGCCGCAGGCGGCGAGGACGGCGCTCGCGATGATCGCGCTCGCCAGGCAGGCAAGGGGTTTGGCAACCCCACGTCGTGTCAAGTGCTCTCCTCCATCGCCCAGCCCCGCAACCCGGACGGTTCGGGGGGTGCGGTCTAAAGGTGCCCGCCGCGGGCGTTGTCTAAACCGCTTCTAAGGTGGGCTACTGCGGGTGCGCCGAGGCCAGGAGAGCGTCGAGCGCCTGCCCGAGCCCCTTCACCGCGGAGTCGAGCGGCCCGTAGTCGCTGGCGGCGCGGGCGCGGACCAGGGCCCCCTCGACAGTCGAGACGACGAGGCCGGCGAAGGTGTCGGCTTCCTTGGCGGTGACGCCTTCGTCCCGCAGGGCAGCGGCGATCGGGGTTTCCCAGCTCTGGAAAGCCGCGGTGGCGGCGGCGGCGAGGGCCGGGTCCTCCGGGCGGGCCAGCGCCGCGGCGGCGACGGGACAGCCGAGTCGCTCCGGCTGGTCCTTGACGCGACGGCGGAACATCTCGCCGAACGCGGTCAGCGTCGCGGCGAGGCCGCGCTCCTCCAGCGAGCATTCGATCGCGGCGCGGATCTCGGTCCCCTCCAGTTCCGCCGCCTCGACGGCGAGCTGGCGCTTGCCGCCGGGAAAGTGGTGGTAGATCGAGCCGCGGGGGGCCTTGCCGCGCGCGGCGACGTCGCGCAACTCCATCCCCGCGTAGCCCTTCTCGGCGAGCAGCCGGCGGGCCCCGTTGAGCAGCCGCTCGCGGCCGTCACGCCGGGCCGGTTCGATCGCTTTCGCATCCGCCAGTCGAGTTATGCCCATGGACATAGTCTATGCTGCGGCCGGGATGTATGACAGTGGACATAGAAAGAGCGCGATCGCGATCGCCTGCGCGGGCGCCTTCGTCGCCTTCCTCGACACGACGATCGTCAACATCGCCTTCCCGGACATCTCCGCCTCCTTCGCGGGGTCGGGGCGGGACGCGCTCTCCTGGGTGCTGGACGGCTACTTCGTCGTCATCGCCGCCCTGCTCGTCCCGGCCGGCGGTCTCGCCGACCGCTTTGGCCACCGCCGCATCTTCCTGCTCGGCGTCGCCGCCTTCACGGCCGCCAGCCTGCTCTGTGCGGCGGCGCCCTCACTGCTCTTCCTGATCGCCTTCCGGGTCGTGCAGGGCGTTGCCGCGGCGATGATCGCGCCGGCCTCGCTGGCGATCGTCCTCGACAGCTTCCCGGCCGAGCGGCGCTCCGCCGGCGTCGGACTCTGGGGCGCCGCCGCCGCGGCAGCCGCGGCGGTCGGGCCGACCCTGGGCGGGGCGCTGGTCGAGCTCTCCGATTGGCGCCTGGTCTTCCTCGTCAACCTGCCGCTCGGCGCCGCGATCGTGCTCGCCGGGCGCCGCCGCCTGCCCAGGCCGAAGATCGTCGACAGCCGCCTGCCGGACCTGCCGGGGGCGGCGATGCTGGCCCTCGCCCTGGCCGTGATCACGCTGGGGATCGTCGAGGGCAACGACTGGGGCTGGGGCTCCGCGGCGACGCTCGGCTGCTTCGCCGTCGCGGCAATCCTGCTGGGAGCCGTCGTCGCCCGCAGCCTCCGCCATCCGCGCCCGATCGTCGAGCCGGCCCTCTTCGCCCACCGCTCCTTCCGCGCCGGCAACCTCGGCACCCTGCTCTTCGCCGCCGCCTTCTTCTCGCTGATCCTCGGCAACGTCCTCTTCCTCACCTCGATCTGGGGCTACTCGGTCTTCTACGCCGGCCTGGCGACGCTGCCGGGGCCGGCGCTCTCGACCGTCGTCGCCGGCCCGGCGGGGCGCCTCGCCGACCGCTTCGGCCACCGCACCGTGATCGTCCCCGGCGCCCTCTTCTTCGCCGCCGGGGTGATGGTGCTGCGCTCGGCCGGCGCCGAGCCCGACTGGCTCGGCCTCTGGCTGCCGGGCGCCTGCCTGACCGGGATCGGCATCGGCCTCGCCTTCCCGACCCTCGGCGCCGCCTCGGTCCGCGACATCCCCGACGACCGCTTCGCCACCGCCAGCGCCGTCAACGCCGCCTTCCGCCAGGTCGGCGCCGTGCTCGGCACCGCGATCCTGGTCGCGATCGTCGGCGAACCGGCCTCGCTCGGCGCGGCCCTCGACTCCTCCGACGCCGCCTACCTCTTCGCCGTCATCGCTTCGCTGGCCTCAGGCGCCGCCGTGCTGGGACTGCGACGGGTGCCGAGCGACGGCGCCGGTGAGCCAGAGCCGGTCCCGGGTGAGAGCTCCGCCCGGGACCGCACCGCTTCCTATGCGTGAGCCTTCGCCTTCGGCCGGCCTTTGTGTTTCGGTTTCGCCTGCCCCTTCAATTTGGCTTTGAGCTTGGTGCTGCTGGGCTGCCCCGCGGTGTTCGTCGCCGTCGCAACGATGTTCAGCGCCAGGGTCCGTTTCGCGCTCAGCTGCTTGAGCTTCGACCTCAGCGGTTTCGTGAAGGGGAGCGTGAACCGGGCAATTGCCGTGGGGGCGACGACCTGCGTCCCGCCGTTCAATTTCGCCGTTTGGCCTTTGCCGAGCTTGACCGTGCCGGTAACCGTCACCGGGGCCTGTGAGCTGCTCGTGACGAGAACGGTGACCAAGCCGCTTTTGACGATCGACGAGGTACTCAGCGCGATCAAGGGGACCATAGGGGGAGGCGGGCATGCCGCTTGGACGGCCGCGTTCTGGGGGCATTTGTCCTGCGTCTCGTCGCCGTAGCCGTCGTTGTCGGCATCGGGCTCGAGGGTGGCCGAAACCGGAATCCGTGCTTCGGCGGGGACTTCTACGAAGGGATTGGTTGACCCAATACCGCCCCCGCCGCCCGGGAATCCCCCGATTAGGTTTTTCTCAGCGGTCTGGCAAAGCGCGGCCATTTTTTCGCCGAAGAGCGCGAGGCGGTCGCCTGCTTGAACCGGGATCCTGGCGTCCGAGATGTTCTGTCCGGCGCCAATGGCCTGGGTCGCTTCCGCGAGGGTCTGAACGGTGTTCGCGGCGTTCGGCCGAAGGACTTTAAGCGTCAGGGTAGTGACGGTGGGCACGGCCGAGCTGACCGTCCATTTGGTGATGATGCCGGCACTCGGGGCACTGACCGGTAGCGTATTGCCCGCCGCCGCGAGGTCGAAGAGCGTGACCGGTTCTGCGGTTTCAATCACGGTCGCTGAGCAGTTGTCGCCGAATTCCGTAGCGGCGGACGCGCTCGCCGTGCCGAATGCGGCAACGGCTAGCAGCGCGGCGGCGACGATTCCCACGAACTTCGTTCTCATTCGCAATCTCCCCAGGTGGTAGGCCACGTTTCGGGCAGCATAGCTTCAGGATCGAGTAACGAAAGAAAATCATCCATTGAGCCCTCAGAACCCGGTGCGGTTGTCTTCCGAGGATCTCTACGCGGTTGTTCGGCGCACGCGCCGAGCGAACGCCAGGCGCTTTCGGCGATCGCGAGGCCGATGACGAGACTGCGGTCGCCGGGGACGATCTCGACCGCGCTACCTCCTACGCCTGACCTTTCGGTTTGGCTTTTGCGTGGACCAGCGGTTTCGCCTGACCCTTCAGCTTCACTTTGAGGCTGCTGGCGCCGATGACCCCGGCGCTGTTCGGCGCCGTCGCGGCGAGATTCAGCCAGAGGAACTGTTTCGGGCTGAGCTGCTTGAGCTTCGCCTTCAGCTTTTCCGGGAAGAGGAGCGTGAACTTTGCGATCGCCCCAGGCACGACGACCTGGGTGCCGCCGCTCAACGCCGCCGATTTGCCTTTGCCCAGTTTGACCGTGCCCGCCACCGTGACCGGGGCCTGGGAGTTACTCGTAACGAGCACGTTCGCGAGCGTCTTCTTGACGGTTGAGGAGGTGCTCAGCGCTATCGGCGCAACCGTGGGGACCACCGGGCATGGGCCCTGCGTGGCGGCGTTCTGCGGGCACTTGTCCTGGGTCTCGTCCCCATAACCGTCGTTGTCGGCGTCGGGCTCGAGGATGGCTGAGACGGGGATCCGCCTTGCTTCGATTTCGAAGAAAGAGATCGTCGAGCCGACTCCTCCACCGCTGCCCCCGAACCCGCCGATCAGATTTATGCCTTCCAGTTCGCAGACGAGGTTGCCGAATTCGCTGCCTCCGAAGAGGCCGAGGCGATCTCCTGCCTGAACGGGGATTCTGGTTGCGAAGGCGTTCAGTCCTTCGGTGATGTTCTGGGCAGATTCCCCAACTATCTGAACCGTGGTGGGACTCGTCGGTCGGAGAACCTCGAGCGTCTGCGGGACCGAGACCGGAGCGGCCAGGATGGACTTCCATGAGGTGATGACACCGGCACTCGGGGCGGTGGTCGGCAGCGCATTACTGTTCGCCGTGATCTCGAACAAGGTAGCGCTCACTCCCGTGACGTCGTTGGCCACGCAGCTATCGCCGAATTCGGTCGCCGCCGCGGCGCTCGTCGCGCCCAGCGCCGAAACGGCAATCAGCATTCCCGCGAGGAAGCCCACCAACTTCGTTCTCATTGATTCTCCCCAAGTCGTATGCCACGTTTCCCGCAGCATAGAGCGAAGTTGAGTGTCGCGGGAAGGGTTTTTAACTACCAAGTCGGTCCCGGGCGAGGCCTCCACCCGGGACCGCGCCGCCTCCTCGCCGTCTTCGCCTCGCTGGCCTCAGGCGCCGCCGTGCTCGGCCTGCGCCGGCGAAGCACGCCCGACAACGCCGATGCGATCCCGAGCGAGGACGCCGCCCGGGATCGCATCGCCTCCTACGCCTAGCCCCTCGGCTTCACTTTGCCTTTGGCGCCATGCTGCTTTTTCGGTTTCGGTTTGGCCTGGCCCTTCAGCTTCACTTTGAGGTTGCTGGTGGCGACCACGCCGGCGCTGTTCGGTGCCGTCGCGCCCAGGTTCAACCAGAGGAATTGTTTGCGACTCAGCTCCTGCAGCTTCGCCTTCAGCTTTTCCGAGAACAGCAGCGTGAATTTGGCGATCGCCCCGGGAGTTACGACCTGGGTGCCGCCACTCAGCTTGACCGACTTGCCTTTGCCCAGCTTGACCGTGCCGGCGACCGTGACCGAGGCCTGGGGACTACTCGTGACGAGGACGTTGACCAGCGCTTTCTTGATCTTCGCGGAGGTGCCCAGCGCGACCGGTGGGATCGGCGCGACCACCGGACACGCGGCCTGGGAGGCGGCGCTCTGCGGGCATTTGTCCTGGGTCTCGTCGCCATAGCCGTCGTTGTCGGCGTCGGGCTCGAGAACCGCGACTGCTGGAACTCGCGCTTCGGCTTCGGTTTCGCCTGCGAGGGTTACGGTGGAACCGGTTGGGGCACTCAAGAAGACGGCGAGCAGGTTCTTCGGCCCCGGCACGAGGCAGAACAGGAGGGGGACGCCGGCGCCCGCGGACAGGCCAAGGTGGTCTCCGGCTTTGACCGGGATCCTCGTGTCGAAGCTGTTCGACCCCGGGCTGATGTTCTGGCCGGATTTGCCGACGACTAGCACGCTGCTCGGTCCGGTCTGGCGGACTACCTCGAGCGTTTGGAACGCTGGCGGCAGTTCGGGAGCAGCGTTGAGACTCCATTTGGTGATCACACCGTCGCTTGGGGCGATCAGCGGCAACGGATCTCCGGCAGCCGTGAGCGCGAATAGGGTCGCGGATTCCCCCAGTTCGGTCGTTTCGTTGGCGGCACAGTTGTCGCCGAATTCGGATGCGGCGGATGCACTCGATGCGCCGATCAAGGCGGCCGTCATCAGTGCCGCGACCGCATAGGCAACGCTTTTCTTCCTCATCTTGCTCTCCCCAGTTCGTTCAACGCCGGTTCAACTCCAGGATTCCTACGGCTTCACTCTGCCTTTGGGTGAGGCCGCCTTTTCGGCTTCGCCTGGCCCTTCAATTTCACTTTGAGTTCGCTGGTGCTGATCGCTCCGGCGCTGTTCGGCGCCGCGGTGGTAAGGCTCAGCGTCAGGAACCGTTTGGGGCTGAGCTGCCTGAGCTTGGTCTTCAGCTTCTGCGGGAACAGCAGGGTGAATTTCGCGATCGCTCCCGGCACGACCACCTGGGTGCCGCCACTCAATTTGGCTGCTTTGCCTTTGCCCAGCTTCACCGTGCCGCCGACCGTCACCGGCGCCTGGGTATTGGCGGTCACTAGAACGGTGACAAGGCCCCTTTTGGCGACCGAAGAGGTGCTGAGCGTGACCGGCGCAATCACCGGTGCGATCGGGCAGGCATCCTGAACGGCCGGGTTCTGCGGGCATTTGTCCTGCGTCTCGTCGCCGTAGCCGTCGTTGTCGGCGTCGGGCTCGACGAAGACGACGATCGGGTTTTGAAGGCCTTCGGCTTCTTCGCCGCTCGTCACGGTCGAGCCCACCGGCGCAGTCCCCGGAATTGCTCCCACTCGGTCGCCAGGGGCTCCGGTATCGCAGAAGACAGTTCCAGTCGCTCCACTGGCCGCAGCGAGGGCGCCGATCAGGTCGCCTGCTTGGACTGAAATCCTCGTCGAGAACGTTTGGGCTCCGGGGGAAACGAACTGAGGCGTGCTTTCGCCAACCACCTGGAACTGTTTCGGGACGCCCGCCGGGCGGAACACCTTGAGAGTCTCCGAAAGGGTGACTTCAGGTGAGAGTGGAATGGCGACGGAGAAGCTCCAGCGGGTGATAACGCCCGAGCTGGGGATCGCCGCGGGCAGCGGGTTACCGGGAGCGTTTGCAAGCGAGATCAGAACGAAGTCACCCACCGATTCGGTGCCGGCACATTTGTTCCCGACTTCCGTGGCCGCCGACGCGCTGGTCGCGCCGAGCAGCGAAATGGCAAGGGCCGCGAGGGCGCTCGTTATCAGCTTGGAGCTCATTCTTCTCCCCTTTTTATGACGATTGCGCGACGAGCATATCTCTGATCGAAGCAGGAAAATCGAACTTTGGCTGGGCCTAGGTCAGACCCCGACGTTCGCCAGCATAGCCCGGATCTCCGCTCCTGGCGCGGGATCTTCAGCTGGCCGACTCGATCGCACCAGCCAGTGAGTCCCAGGCGCTCTCGGCGGTACCGAGGCCGACGACGAGGCTGCGGTCGCCGGCGGCGATCTCGATCGTGGTGCCGCCGACCTCGCCGAGGAAGACGGCGCCGAGCGCCTCCAGCGTGGGGCGCTCACCACTGACCAGGAAGCCGCCGCTGCCCTCGCCGAAGAGGGCGTCCTCGGGCGAGCAGCCGCGGTCGCGCAGGGGCTGGACGTCGACCCGGCAGCCGACTCCGGCGCCGATCGAGCACTCGGCCAGGGCGCAGGCGAGGCCGCCGTCGCTGACGTCGTGGGCGGAGGCCAGCTTGCCGGCGCGGACCGCATCGCGGACGATCGCGCAGGCGGCGGCGACGGCGGCGATGTCGGGCTGCGGCAGGCCCTTGTCGAGCTCACCCCGCTGCTTGGCCAGCTCGGAGCCGGCGAAGCTGGGGGAGAAGGGACCGAGCAGGGCGATCGCGTCGCCCGCCTTGGCGAAGGCGCTGCCGGCGACCTGGGTAGGGTCGGGAAGCTCGCCGACCATGCCGACCACCGGGGTCGGGTAGATCGGGCCTTCCGGTCCCTCGTTGTAGAGGGAGACGTTGCCGCCGACGACGGGGACGCCAAGCGCGGTGCAGGCGGCGGCTAGGGCGCTGACCGAGCGATCGAGCTGCCAGGCGGTCGCCGGCTTCTCGGGGTTGCCGAAGTTGAGGCAGTTGGTCAGGCCGAGCGGCTCGGCGCCGACGCAGGCGAGGTTCTGGGCGCACTCCAGCACCGCCTCGACCGTGCCGGCATGGGGGTCGCAGGCGACGCGGCGGCCGTTGCCGTCGATCGAAACGGCGATCGCGTTGCCGGACTCGGGCAGTTGCAGGACGGCGGCGTCGGCCGACTCGGGCCGGCGCACCGTGCGCGAGCCGACCACCGAGTCGTACTGCTCGAAGGCCCAGCGCTTGGAAGCGATGCTGGGGGCGGCCAGCAGCGCCAGCAGCTCGTCCTCGGCCGAAACGCCCGCGGCGAGCGTCGCCCGGTTGCCGTAGATCCAGCCCTCCGGCTCGGCCGGCTCGAGGTCGTACAGCGGGCAGCCGTCGACCAGCGCCGCGACGGGCATGTCGCCGACGATCTCGCCGTCGCGGAGGATGCGGACGTGGCCGCTGTCGGTGACGACGCCGACCTCCGCCGAGCCGGTCTGCCACTTCTCGCAGACCGCCAGCACCTCCGATACCCGGGCCGGCTCGACCACCGCCAGCATCCGCTCCTGCGACTCGGAGACCATGATCTCGAAGGGCTCCATGTCGGCCTCGCGCAGCGGCACCTTCGCCACGTCGATGTCGATCCCCACCCCGCCGGCCGCCGCCATCTCTCCGGCCGAGGAGGTCAGACCGGCCGCGCCGAGGTCCTGCAGGGAGACCAGCAGCCCCTTCTCGAGCAGCTCCAGGCAGCACTCGAGCACCTTCGACTCCTCGAAGGGGTCGCCGATCTGCACCGTCGGCCGCTTCGCCTCGTCGCCCTCGCCGAGCTCGGCCGAGGCCAGCACCGAGGCGCCGCCGATCCCGTCGCGCCCAGTCGAGGCGCCCATCAGCACGACCGTGTTGCCGATCCCGGCGGCCGCGGCGCGGACCATGTCCTTGGTCTTCGCCAGGCCGAGGCACATCGCGTTGACCAGGCAGTTGTGCTCGTAGGGCTCCTCGAAGTAGATCTCGCCGCCGACGTTGGGGACCCCGATCGAGTTGCCGTAGTGGCCGATCCCGCGCACGGCGCCGTCGAGCAGGTGGCGCGAGCGGACCGAGTCGAGCTCGCCGAAGCGCAGCGAGTCGAGGATCGCGATCGGCCGCGCCCCGATCGCGAAGACGTCGCGGAGGATCCCGCCGACCCCGGTTGCCGCGCCCTGGAAGGGCTCGACCGCGCTGGGGTGGTTGTGGGACTCGACCTTGAAGGCGACCGCGTAGCCGTTGCCGACGTCGACGGCGCCAGCGTTCTCGCCCGGCCCCATCACCACCCGCTCGCCCTCGGTCGGCAGCTGTTTGAGCAGCTTGCGCGAGTGCTTGTAGGCGCAGTGCTCGGACCAGAGCAGACTGAACATCGCCAGCTCGACGACGTTCGGCTCCCGTCCCATCTTCTCGACGATCAGCTCGAACTCGGAATCGGTCAGCCCCAGCTCGCGGTGCGTGGAGCCTTTGGTGGTCCCGGCGCTCACGCCCGCGCTCCCGCGGCGGCGACGGCCTCGAAGACCCGCAACCCGTCGGTCGACCCGGTCAGCGGATCGACCGCGTGCTCCGGGTGCGGCATCAGCCCCAGCACGTTTCCCGCCTCGCTCCGCACCCCGGCGATGTCCCGAGCCGACCCGTTCGGGTTCTGCCCCGGCGCGTAGCGATAGGCAACCTGCCCGTTCGCCTCCAGCGCATCGAGCACCTCCTCCGGCGCGTAGTACCTGCCTTCCCCATGCTTGGCCGGGATCGAGAGGCTTTCCAGATCGCGCCGTTCGTTCGATTGTGCACCCCCTGGTGTGCTCAATGCGTCGAGCGGCGTGGCAAGGAGGTCGACTTGGCGGCAGACGAAGCGCAGGTGCTCGTTGAGCAGCAGGGCACCGGGGAGGAGGCCGGCCTCGCACAGCACCTGGAAGCCGTTGCAGATGCCGAGCACCGGGCCGCCCGCCGCGGCGAACTCGGCGACCGCCTCCAGCGCCGGCGAGAAGCGGGCGATCGCGCCGGCCCGCAGGTAGTCGCCGTAGGAGAAGCCGCCGGGGATGACGATCGCATCGATGCCGTCAAGATCGCGCTCCTCGTGCCAGACCAACCGCGCCTCGCCCGATGCCAGCGTGCAGGCGTGCAGCGCATCCCGCTCGTCGCAGGAACCTGGGAACTGGACGACGCCCCAGATCACAGGGTCTGAATCTCGTAGTCCTCGATCAGGGGGTTGGCGAGGAGCTTCTCGCAGAGCTCCGCCAGCCGCTCCGGGTCCTCGGCCTCGAGCTCGACCATGCGGCCGACCCGGACGTGCTCGACCCCCTCGAAGCCGAGCGCCGGCAGCGCCCGCTCGACCGCCTTGCCCTGGGGGTCGAGGATCCCCTCCTTGGGCCGGATCAAGACCCGTGCCCTCGCCACTAGAAAGTCGTCTCCGTGATCCGCTCGAAGGCCTCGACGTATTTGCCGCGGGTCTGCTCGATCACGTCGGGCGGCAGCTCCGGGGCCGGCGGCGTTTTGTCCCAGCCCCGCTCGCTCGCCCAGTCGCGGACGAACTGCTTGTCGAAGGAGGGCGGGGTCTTGCCGGGCGCGTAGCTGTCGGCGGGCCAGAAGCGCGAGGAGTCGGGGGTCAGCACCTCATCGCCGAGGACGATCTCGGCGCCGGCGTGGCGGCCGAACTCGAACTTGGTGTCGGCGAGGATGATGCCGCGCTCGGCGGCGTGCTCGGCGCCGCGTTGGTAGACCTCGATCGAGACGCGCCGCAGCTCCTCCATGAGCGCCCGGTCGCCGACGATCTCGGCCGCCCGCTCGAAGTCGACGTTCTCGTCGTGGTCGCCGATCTCGGCCTTGGTGGCCGGCGTGAAGATCGGCTCCGGCAGCTCGTCGGACTCGAGCAAGCCTGACGGCAGCTCGATCCCGCAGACGGCGCCGCCCTCGCGGTATTCCTTCCAGCCCGAGCCGGAGAGGTAGCCGCGCACGACGCACTCGACCGGGTACATCTCCAGCCGCCGCACCCGCATCGCCCGGTCGACGACCTCCTCCGGCACGTCCTCGGAGATGAAGTGGTTGGGGACGATGTCCTCGGTCAGCCCGAACCAGAAGACCGACATCCGGTTCAGCACCTTGCCCTTGTCGGTGACCGGCGTCGGCATCACCACGTCGTAGATCGAGATCCGGTCGGAGGCGACCATCAGCAGGTCGTCCTCCCACTCGTAGATCTCGCGGACCTTTCCGGACGAATGGAGTTTGAGATCGGTAAGGGATGGCATTAAGTCGATGCTAACCATCCGGGGAGCGGGACCACAGCCACGCCGATCCCTGCGATCCTCGAAGCATGCCGCTCCCCCCGGAACCGCGCAGCAGCCCGCTGGTGCAGACGCTGCGCTGGGGCTTGCGGCCGCTCGCCTTCATGCAGGAGTGCCGGGAGAAGTACGGCGACTCCTTCAGCGTCCGCTTCCTCGGCTTCGAGCGGCCGATGGTGCTGATCTCCGACCCGGCCGCGATCAAGGCGCTCTATATGGAGCGGGAGAACGGCCTGCCCCCGGGGCGCAACATCATCCTCGAACCGATTCTCGGCCCGCAATCGCTGCTGCTGCAGGAAGGCGCCGAGCACCTCGCCCGCCGCAAGCTGATGCTGCCGTCCTTCCACGGCGAGCGGATGCGCTCCTACGAAGCGATCCTCGACGAGATCGTCGCCGCCGAGATCGACTCCTGGCCGCTCGACCGCGAGTTCCCGATCCACTCGCGGATGCAGGCGGTGACCCTGGAGGCGATCCTGCGGATCGTCTTCGGCGTCGCCGACGGCCCGCGGCTGGAGCGCCTGCGCGGCATGCTCTCCACGGTCCTGGTCGAAACCGCCTCGCCGGGCGCGCAGCTGTTCGGCCTCGCCACCCGGCGCTTCCACGGCGGCAACGCCATGGCCCGCTTCGAGGGCCAGCTCCGGGAAGTCGACGAGCTGCTCTTCGCGGAGATCGCCGAGCACCGCGCCAGGCCTGACCTCGAGGACCGCGACGACATCCTCTCGATGCTGATGCTGGCCGAGTTCGAGGACGGCGGCAGGATGAGCGACAAGGAGCTGCGCGACCAGCTGATGACGCTGCTGCTGGCCGGCCACGAGACCACGGCGACGGCGCTGGCCTGGACCTTCGACCTGCTGCTGCGCCACCCCGAGCCGCTGCGGCGCCTGCGCGACTCGCTGGAGGCGGGGGAGGACGACTACCTGCGGGCGACGATCGCCGAGTCGCTGCGCCTGCGCCCGGTGATCCCGCTGGCCGGGCGGCGCCTCGCCAAGGAGCTCTCGGTCGACGGCCTCACCCTGCCGGCCGGCACCGACGTGACGCCGGCGATCTGGATCACCCACACCCGCGCCGATCTCTACCCCGAGCCCTTCGCCTTCCAGCCCGAGCGCTTCCTCGACCAGAGCCCCGACACCTACGCCTGGATCCCCTACGGCGGCGGCATCCGCCGCTGCCTGGGAGCGTCCTTCGCCGAGTTCGAGATGCGGATCGTCCTGCGCGAGGTGCTGAGCCGCTGCGACCTGCGCAAGGCCAGCCCGCTGGCGGAGCAGACCGGCCGCCGCAACATCACCCTCTCGCCCAAGGGCGGCACCCCGGTCGTGATCACCGCGCGGCGTCCGGCCCGCGAGCCTGATCTCGCCGCTGTTTAGCCCCTAACCGGTCCCGAGCGAGGCGGACGGGCTCAGCTGCCGGACTTGGCCGGCGAGTGCGGGTGCTCCTTGGCCCAGCTGGCGATCGCGCCGGAGCCGGAGATGACCTCGCCACCGTCGAGGACCAGGATCGGCACCTCGTTGGTGCCGCTCAGCTTCTTCACCTCGGCCCGCTCCTCGTTGCGGCTGCCCCAGGTCCAGGGCATCAACCGGTAGCCGCCCACCGTCTTGATCTCGTACTCGTAGCCGGCCGCGTCGAGTGCCTTGCCCGCTTTCGCGCACGGATGCGCAAATCCCGGACCCATCTTCTTCGTGCCGCAGGTGTAGAGGACCATGGCGGCAGCCTACCTCAGCACTCAGAGTGCGCCGAGCGCCTCGGCGGCAGCGCGCTCGCCCGACTGGACCGCGCCGTCCATGTAGCCGTTCCAGACCGTGGCGGTCTCGGCGCCGGCCCAGTGCAGGGGGCCGATCGGGGCGCGCAGGGCACGGCCGTATTCGGTCCAGCCGCCGGTGGTCATCAGGCAGCCGTAGCAGCCGCGGGTCCACTCCTCCTCGGCCCAGACGCGCTCGATGAAGCGCTGCGGTCGGGCCGCGCGCTCGCCGAAGAGGCGGGCGTGGCCGCCGAGGACGGCGTCGCGGCGCTCGGCCGCGGGCCGGGCGCCCCACTGGCGGGCGAGCCGTCCCTCGAGGAAGCCGAGCAGCACGCCGGGGCTGCCGTCCGGCGGCGAGTTGTCGAAGACGACGCGGGCCGGGCCGGCGTCGCTGGTCGCCTGGCCGGAGAGGCCTTCCTCGCGCCAGAACGGGCGCTCGTAAATCGCCATCGTCTTGATCACCGTGCCCTGCGGCATCCGCTGGGTCAGCTGGTCGCGCCGCGCCGGCAGCGGCGGGTCGTAGGCGATGCGGCCGGCCAGGGTCGGCGGGATCGCGACGATCGCCCGCCGCGCCCGGACCGCCAGGCCGGCGGGTTGGCCGCCCGGGCCGTCGGCATGGAGGACGACACCCGCCGCGCCGTGCTCGATCCGCCGCACCGGCGCCCCCAGGCGCAGTCGCTCCGCCCCCAGCTGCTCGGCCATCAGCAGCGCCAGCCGCTGCGAGCCGCCGTGGAAGCGGTCCTGCTGGGCGCCGCCGCCGGTCCCGACCAGGCTGTTGAAGCCGCCGCCCGAGCGCGTGTAGAAGAGGACGTGGAGGAGGGAGACGTCGCCGGGCTCGGCCGCCCAGACCGCCTCCGTCGCCAGCTCGAAGAGGCTGCGGGCGGCGGCGGTGCGGGTGTTGCGGGCGACCCAGGTGGCGAAGGTCTGGTTGTCCCAGCTCGCCGCCTGCGGCGCCATCCAGGGTTCCTCCAGCGGCACTTGCCGCGCCATCCGGTCGAGCCGGGCGCGGGCCTGTTCGAGGTCGGCCAGGGCCAGCGGCGAGATCGCCCGCGAGAGGTCGCGGAGCAGGCACAGCCGGGGGTCGGTCAGCGCCCCCGTGAAGGAGGTGCGCCGGCCCGCCATCTCGAGCAGGTGGCGCCCCTCGTCATGGGTCGGGAAGGTGCCGACGCCGAGCTCGGCCGCCAGCGCCGCGAGCCGCTCCTGGGTCGGGCCGATCCACTGGCCGCCGACCTCGACCACCTTGCCGTCGCCGATCGCCTCGTTGAGCAGGCGCCCGCCGACCCGCTCGCGCGCCTCGAGCACCAGCGGCCGCCCTCCGGCCGCGACGATCCGCCGCGCGGCCACGAGTCCCGCCAGGCCGGCGCCCACAATCGCGACGTCGGCCTCGAGCGACTCGGTCATCGGCCCCGGCTCAGGCCTGCAGCGCTTCGACCCGCGCGAAGACCTCGGGCAGGTGGGTGAGGTAGGCGCCGTAGTCGAAGACGGCGTCGAGGTCGAGCTGCGGCGCCGCCGCGGCGAGCAGGTCGCGGAACTCGGTACGGGTGTCCCAGGCGCGCTGGGCGTTCTCCTGGACGACGCGGTAGGCGTCGTCGCGGGTCATCCCGGACTCGACCAGGGCGGTCAGGGCGCGCTGGCTGAACAGGGCGCCGTGGGTGAGCCCGAGGTTCTCCGTCATCCGCTCGGTGTTGACCGTCATGCCGGCGGCGACCTTGGTCGCCAGGTCCTGCATGTAGTCGAGCAGGATCGTCGCGTCGGGCAGGATCACCCGCTCGGCGCCGGAGTGGGAGATGTCGCGCTCGTGCCAGAGGGCGACGTTCTCGATGCCCGCCTGGGCATAGCCGCGCAGGACCCGGGCCAACCCGGTGACCCGCTCGGTGCGGATCGGGTTGCGCTTGTGCGGCATCGCCGAGGAGCCCTTCTGGCCGGCGGCGAAGGGCTCTTCGACCTCGCGCACCTCGGTCTTCTGGAGGTTGCGGACCTCGGTCGCGAAGCGCTCCAGCCCGGCGCCGGAGATCGCGATCGCCGCGGTCAGCACGGCGTGGCGGTCGCGCGGCACCACCTGCGTGGCAATGTCCTCGCGCCCCAGCCCCAGTCGCTCCATCACCCGCGCCTCGACCGCGGGCGGGATCGAGGCGTAGGTGCCGACGGCGCCGGAGAGCTTGCCGAAGGCGAGCTGCGCGAAGGCCTGCTCGAGCCGGGCGACGTTGCGGTCGGCCTCGAAGGCGAAGCCGGCCAGGCGCAGGCCGAAGGTGGTCGGCTCGGCATGGACGCCGTGGGTGCGGCCGACGCAGAGGGTGTCGCGGTGCTCCAGCGCCCGCTCGACCAGGGCGTCGCGGTAGGCGCGGGCGCCGGCGACGACGATCGCGCCCGCCTTCTGCAGTTGCAGCGCCAGCGCCGTGTCGAGCACGTCGGAGGAGGTCAGCCCGTAGTGGATCCAGCGCCCCTGCTCGCCGACCGAGCCGGCCACCACGTCGACGAAGGCGGCGACGTCGTGGTCGGTGACGCGCTCGCGCTCGTCGACCGCCGCGACCGTGAAGGCCGCCTTGGCGCGCGCCGCTTCGGCGGCCTCGCGGGGGACCATCCCCTCCTCGGCCCAGGCCTCGGTCGCCGCCAGCTCGACCTCGAGCCAGCTGTCCATCTTCGCCTGTGGCGTCCAGACCGCCCCGATCTCGGGACGGGTGTAGCGAGGGATCATCAGCAGTTGATGATCCGGGCGGCCAGCACGCCGGCGTTTTTGGCGCCGTCGATGGCGACGCAGGCGACCGGGATCCCGGGCGGCATCTGCACCGCCGAGAGCAGCGCGTCGAGGCCGCCGAGCGACTTGCCGAGGATCGGCACGCCGATCACCGGCAGCTCGGTGTGGGCGGCGGCGACGCCGGGCAGCGCCGCCGACATCCCGGCCCCGGCGATGATCACCTTCAGCCCGCGCATTTTCGCGTTCGTGCAGTACTCGGTGACCAGCTCCGGATCGCGGTGGGCGCTCATCACCCGCACCTCGCAGAGGATGCCCGCCTCTTCGAGCGCCTTCTCGGCCGGCTGCATCTTCTCCATGTCGTTCTTGGAGCCCATGATGATCCCGACCAGGGGGGTCTCGGCGTCGATCCCGTCGATCTGCTCGAGTGCCTCTGGCATCGTCGAGCCGGTCGGCCTGGGCTCCTCCGAGATCCCACTCGTCTGACTCGGCTGGGGCTCTGCGAACTCGCTCATCTCGTTTCTTCTCCTGTTAGCTGGGGACGCGCTCAACGGCGCGGGCGGCGATGTCGGTGCGGATCTGCATTCCCGCGAAGGAGATCCGGCTGGCCGCATCGTACGCGCGATCGCGCGCCGCGGCCGGGGTCGGCCCGAGGCCGGTGACGTTGAGGACGCGGCCGCCGGCGGTGACGATCTCGCCGCCGCGCTCGGCGGTGCCGGCGTGGGTCAGCTCGGCCAGCTCCGCAGCGGCGGCGAGGCCGTGGATGACGTCGCCCTTCGAAGCGGACTCCGGGTAGCCGGAGGAGGCCAGGACCAGCGTCACCGCCCAGTCGGAATCGAACTCGGCCGCGGCGCCGGCGAGGCCGCCGGGCTCGCGGGCGGCGAGGAAGAGGTCGACCAGGTCGGAGCGCATCCGCGGCAGCACCGCCTGCGTCTCCGGGTCGCCGAAGCGGGTGTTGAACTCGAGCACCTTGGGTCCCTCGGCGCCGATCATCAGGCCGGCGTAGAGGACGCCGTGAAAGGGGATGCCGCGCCGCGCCATCGCGGCGACGATCGGCCGGTGGACGCTGTCGACGATCTCCTCTACCTCGGCCGGCCCGAAGCCCGGCACCGGCGAGTAGCTGCCCATGCCGCCGGTGTTCGGTCCCTCGTCGCCGTCGAAGATCCGCTTGTAGTCCTGGGCGGGGGCCAGCGGCACGACGTTGTCGCCGTCGCAGATCGCCAGCAGCGAGAGCTCCTCGCCCTCGAGCAGCTCCTCGAGAATGACCGTCGTCGCGCCGAAGCGCTGCTCGGTGAAGAAGACGTCGATCGCGGCCCGCGCCTCGGCTTCGCTCGGGCAGATGATCACCCCCTTGCCGGCGGCGAGGCCGTCGGCCTTCAGCACCGTCGGGTAGGCGGCGGAGGCCAGCTGCTCGACCGCCTCCTCGCGGCTGCGCAGGAGCAGGTGGGCGGCGGTCGGTACCCCCGCCTCCTTCATCAGCTGCTTGGCGAACGCCTTCGACCCCTCCAGCTCGGCCGCCGCGGCGCTGGGACCGAAGGCCGGCACCCCGGCCTCCTCGAGCGCATCGACGAGCCCGACGACCAGCGCCGCCTCGGGTCCGATCGCGACCAGGTCGACGCGGCGCTCGGTCGCCGCCGCGACGATCGCCTCGACGTCGTCGGCGCCAATCTCGGGCAGGCACTCCGCGTCGGCGGCGATCCCGGCGTTGCCGGGTGCGCAGAGCAGCTCAGGGGCGTGGGCGGAGCGGGCAAGGGCCCGCACCATCGCGTGCTCGCGCCCACCGCCGCCGACGACCAGGACCTTCAAGGAGCGCTAGAGCGACCCGGTCAGGTCGTCGGTCGAGATCGCGGTCAACGTCTGGCTGGTCATCGTCCCGCGCGAGCCGAGCTCGACCGAGACCCTGGCCATCGCCTTCTCGTCGGGGGCCTCGACCACGGTGACGAAGTCGTACTGGCCGAGCGTCGCGTACTGCGCCACGACCTTGGCGCCGATCTGCTCAACCTCCTTGTTCACCTCAGCGACCCGGCTGGGATTGTTCTTAAGAGTCCGCACGCCCTCGGCGGTCAAGTTCGTAAGCATCAAATACGTCGGCATCTCGTCCCCTCCAAGTCTTTGGAAGCCTCTGGGGACACCGTACTGCTTCGGTGGTGGCGGAGGGACCGTGTGCCCCTCTCCCGGAGACCGTCGCGCAGCTGATCGCGCGGCGAGGGCCCCGGCCCCCGTCCTTGAGCCTCCGTGAGAGGGGCACACGGTCCCTCCATCAACACGGAGCAGCGGGATGGCCGAGAGAACGAGAGCTCTTCGAGGGACCGACAGGCCCAAGGAGTGCAACCTCTTACGAGCAAGCGGCAGGTGGAAGCTCAGCGAGAAGACGATGGCCACTCGAGCTTTATCTCCTGCTTCCGGACCCTGAGCGTCCAGCGGAGCGCGATTGTAGGAGGGTCGTGGTGCCCCTCCAGCAGAAGCTCAAGGACGGGGGCCGGAGCCCTAGCCGCGCGATCCAGCTGCGCGACGGCTTCTGATGGAGGGGCACCACGACCCTCCCCCGACCGCCCTTCCGTCCCTGGCGGTCAGTACCCGGTGGGATGCCGCACGACGAACCCATCGGGATAAGGCGGCTCCACATGCCAGCGCGGCCCCGTCCCTTCGGCGTCGCCAACCGTGTCCCAGCGCAGCCCGGCGATCGTCGCGTAGGTGTGGGTGGCGCTAGCGTAGATCGTGATCCACTTGCCGGGGCCGGGTTCGCCGTAGCTCTCCAGCGAACCGGAGGTGAGTGGGGTGTCGAGCAGGCCGGCGCCGTAGAGGGCGAAGCTGACCGCGCCGGAGCAGTCGTAGCCGTAGGAGTACCAGGAGCCGTGGCCGCCGCCCCAGACATAGGGGGTGGTGGAGATCGAGTTGGCCGCGGCGATGGCCGCCTTGACGGCGGGCGGGGCGCTGCGCGGGGCGCTCGCCAGGCCCTCCGGGGTCAGGACCGCGTCGGGGCCGGCGGTCTCGAAGGCGGTCGCCAGGGGCGCTACCCGCCACTCGACGTAGCTGACCTTGCAGCCGCCTTCGATTTCTTCGGCCTGCTGGAGCACCTCCTGCACGTACCACTGGGCCTGGTTGTGGCTGAAGATGCCGGCGCTGAGGCTGCCGCGCGACCAGATCAGCCGCGCCAGGGTCGCCGCCGAGTCGGCCGGGTCGCCGTGGCGGATGTGGCCGTCCTCGTCGCCGTCGACCCCGTAGCGGCTCCACTCGCTCGGGTCGAGCCCCAGCGGCCCTTCCTCGTGCAGCTGCTTCGTGTCCATGCCGCGACCGAAGTTCGACTCCAGCCGGGCGACCGCGGCCAGCGCCCAGACGCCGCGCTTGCCGAGTTCGTAGCGGGCGGCGGCGTCCTCGAAGGCGCTCAGGTAGTCGTCGGGAATGTCCTTCTTCCAGGCCGCCGCCGGCGTGCAGCGCAGCACCTGGATCTGCGGGCCGAGCCCGGCGGCGGTGAAGGCCGGGTCGCCGACTTCGCCGGCGTAGCAGCCGGCGTTGGCGAGCACCTCGCTGACGTACCAGTCGGCGTGGTTGTAGGCGAAGATCGCGCCGTAGGTGTCGGCGGGCATGCCGTTGGCGCTGAGGTAGCCGGCGGCGGCGAAGATCGCGTCTTCGGGGTTGTAGGGATCGGCGACCCCATCGCCGTTGGCGTCGACCCCGTAGCCCTCCCAGGTTTCCGGCATGAACTGCATCCAGCCCTGCGCCCCCGCCGAGGAGACGTTGAGGTTGGTGCCGAAGGCGGTCTCGACCTCGTTGATGCCGGCCAGCACCGCCGGCCCCTGCGGGCCGAGCCCGTAGGCCGCCGCCGCCCGCTGGTACATCGGGATCAGGATCGGCGGCACGCCGGTGGCGGCGCAGCTGGAAGTGGGGAGGGAGGGGATCGCCAGAGCGGTGGAGGGATCGGGCGCCGTCAACGCCCCTTCCGGGCCTTCGCTCGCCGGGGCGGCTTCTTCGTTGCCTTCGCCGTCGGCAGATTCCTCATCGGCGCCGGCGGTGACGCCGCCGCTCGTTGCTTCGGCGGCCGGGGCGGAGGGCGCCGGCGGCGCCAGGGTCGTCCCCTGCTGCAGCGGCGCCGGGGCCTGCGGGGTGCTCGCCGGTTCTTCCAGCGTCGCGCCGGGGACCGCCGTCACCGCGTTCTCCGCCCGCGCCGCGGCGAGCGGCGCGGCAAGCGCAGCCGTGACGGCGGCGGTCGCGGCGACCGCGCGGATCTTGCCCATGTGCCTCATCGCTAGCCCAGCACGTTGATGACGCGCCACCCGTCGCCTTTCAGCTGTTCCATTTCGAGTCGCAGCTCGCTGGTCGCGCCGACGCGCAGCAGCGAGACGCTGACCGGGTAGACGTCACCCCGGGAGGGCGCCGGCACGATGTTGACGACCTTCGCCCGCGGCACCTTGACGTTGGCCGGCAGCCGCGGCGGCCGCCGCAGCAGCGCTTTGACGAGCTCCGGCGTCGCCGTCGCGCCGAAGCCCTGGCGCACGCCGGAGTCGCTGTCGCCGGTCTCGTAGAGGACGAAGGCGCCGGCGAAGTCGCGAGCGACCGAGATCGCCTTCGGGCCGGCCGGCGGTCCGTCGACAGTCGCGGTTTTCGCGGCGCTGGACGACGTCGCGGCCGAGGTCGTCTCCGACGACGAGGAGGAGGACTTGGCGGATGACTGCGGCGGCGAGGATTCGACGATCGCCTTGGCCGGGTCGACCTCGGAGGGCGGCTCGGTCGTGGCGGGCTGGAAGACGGGCGCGGCGCCGTGCAGGGTCGGCTCCGCCTTCGCGGGGGCGGCGACCTTCTTCTCCACGGGCGCCGCCGAGGTGACCGCGACCGCAGTCGTGGTCGTGTCGTGCGGCTTGTCCGGCGCGGCCCAGACCAGGCCGGCGACGCCGGCCCCGGCGGCCAGCAGGACGACGGCGCCGAAGGAGAGCGCGCGAGCCGGCCTGCCCATCGTCCCGGCCCTGTCCTCGAGCGGCCAGATCAGCTTCTTGCGGAGCGCGTGGGCGCCTCGCTCGAACGGCCATCTGACGATGTCGACGATCGAGTCGAACGCTCCTCCGACGCCGCTCCGCACCCGGTCCTGAGCGGCCCAGATCGAATCTGCGGCAGCCTCACGCCGCGAGTACGCGCTCGCGTCCGTCGAGTCGGATTTGGTGGGTCGCCGTCGCAACATCACAGTTTCGTCAAAAGCTTATGTCGGATTGTGAGGCACAACCCTTAAACCCGCATGAATGACGGTCAGATCGCAGCTTGCCGCAACGCCGCCTTCGCGAAGACCAGTTCGCCTTCGGCTGCGTCGACCTCGACCGTGTCGCCCTCGCCGAACTCGCCCTCGAGGATCTTCAGCGCCAGCTTGTCGACCAGCTGCTTCTGGATCACCCGCTTCAGCGGCCGGGCCCCGTAGGTCGGGTCGTAGCCGAGGTTGCCGAGCAGGGCGCGGGCATCCTCGCTCAGCTCGATCTCGATGCCGCGCTCGCGCACGCGGCCGACCAGCTGGTCCACCTGCAGCTTGACGATCCGGCCGATGTCGGCCTTGGAGAGACGGTGGAAGATCACCGTGTCGTCGATCCGGTTGAGGAACTCGGGCTTGAAGGTCGCCGCCAGCACCTCTTCGATCTGCTCGCGGATCCGCTCGTCGACCTGCTCACCGACGATCCGGTCGCTGCCAACGTTGGAGGTCATGATCAGGACCGTGTTGGTGAAGCTGACCGTGCGCCCCTGGCCGTCGGTCAGCCGGCCGTCGTCCATGATCTGCAGCAGCGTGTTGAAGACGTCGGGGTGGGCCTTCTCGATCTCGTCGAGCAGCACTACCGCGTAGGGCCGCCGCCGCACCGCCTCGGTCAGCTGGCCGCCCTCCTCGTAGCCGACGTAGCCGGGCGGCGCGCCGACCAGGCGCGAGACCGTGTGCTTCTCCATGTACTCGGACATGTCGAGGCGGACGATCGCCTGCTCGGAGTCGAACATGAACTCGGCCAGCGCCTTGGCCAGCTCGGTCTTGCCGACCCCGGTCGGGCCGAGGAAGAGGAAGGAGCCGATCGGCCGGTGGGGGTCGGAGAGCCCGGCCCGCGAGCGCCGCAGCGCGTTGGAGACCGCCTCGATCGCCTCGTCCTGGCCGATCACCCTTTCGTGCAGGCGCTCCTCCATCTGGATCAGCTTCTGGATCTCGCCCTCGAGCAGGCGGGTGACGGGGATGCCGGTCCACTTGGCGACGACCTCGGCGACATCGGCCTCGGTCACCTCCTCGGTCAGCATCGTGGCGCCGCCGGCGTGCAGCTCGGCCAGTCGGTCTTTCTGCTCGCCGACGGTCTTTTCCAGCTCGGGGATCTCGCCGAATTTCAGCTTCGCGGCCTGCTCGAGGTCGGTTTCGCGTTCGGCCCGCTCGACCTCGCGGCCGGCCTCCTCGAGGCGGGCGTTGGCCGCCTTGATCGAGTCGATCGCCCCCTTCTCGTTCTGCCAGCGCGCTTTCATCTCGCCGGAGCGCTCGCGCAGCTCGGCCAGCTCGGACTCGAGTGCTTCGAGGCGCGCCTTCGAGGCGTCGTCGCTCTCCTTCTTCAGCGCCTCGCGCTCGATCTCCAGCTGCTGGATGCGGCGCTCGACCTCGTCGATCTCGGTCGGCATCGAGTCGATCTCGATCTTCAGCCGCGAGGCTGCCTCGTCGATCAGGTCGATCGCCTTGTCGGGCAGGAAGCGGTCGGCGATGTAGCGCTCGGAGAGGGTCGCGGCGGCGACGATCGCCGAGTCGGCGATCCGCACGCCGTGGTGGACCTCGTAGCGTCCCTTCAGGCCGCGCAGGATCGCGATCGTGTCGTTGATGTCGGGCTCGCCGACCAGGACCGGCTGGAAGCGCCGCTCCAGCGCCGCGTCTTTCTCGATGTGCTTGCGGTACTCGTCGAGCGTGGTGGCGCCGACCGCGCGCAGCTCGCCGCGGGCCAGCATCGGCTTCAAGAGGTTGGCGGCGTCGACCGCGCCTTCGGCGGCGCCGGCGCCGACGATCGTGTGCAGCTCGTCGAGGAAGAGGACGATCTGGCCGGCCGCCTCCTGCACCTCGGAGAGCACCGCTTTGAGGCGCTCCTCGAACTCGCCGCGGTATTTGGAGCCGGCCAGCAGCGAGCCGATGTCGAGCGCGATCACGCGCCGGTCGCGCAGGCTCTCCGGCACGTCGCCGGCGACGATCCGCTGCGCCAGCCCCTCGACGATCGCCGTCTTGCCGACGCCGGGGTCGCCGATCAGCACCGGGTTGTTCTTGGTGCGCCGGGAGAGGACCTGGATCACCCGGCGGATCTCCTCGTCGCGGCCGATCACCGGGTCGAGCTTGTCGGCCGCCGCGTCGGCGGTCAGGTCGCGGCCGAATTTCTCCAGCGCCTGGACGCTGTCCTCGGGGTTGGCCGAGGTGACCCGGTGCGGCCCGCGCACCTCGCCGATCGCCTGCTCCAGCGAGTCGCGGCCGGGCAGGACGTCGGCGACGCCGGAGCCGGGCTCGGTCAGCGCCAGCAGCAGGTGCTCGGTGGAGATGTACTCGTCGCCGAGCTTCGCCATCTCCTTCTCGGCCTGGCGCAGCGTTTGCGCCAGCGGCGCAGACATGCGCGGTTCCTCGCTGCCGTCGCTCAGCGTCGGCAGCGCCTCGATCGCCTCGTGGGCGCGGGCGCCGATCGCCGCGGTGTCGCCGCCGAGCTTCTGCAGGATCGGTACGACCAGCCCGTCCTCCTGGACGAGCAGGGCGACCAGCAGGTGCGCCGGCGTCGTCTCCGGATTGCGCCGCGCCGCGGCCAGCTGCTGCGCCGCCGCCACCGCTTCCTGGGACTTGACGGTGAATCGATCCGCCTGCATCAGCTCCGCTCTCCGTTCCGGGTTCGTTCGAGTTCCTCCGCCCGCCGCCGCACCCGCTCCAGTTCGCCGCGCAGGCTTTCGAGCCGCTGTTCCAGCTCCAGCACCGTCACCACGCCGGCCAGGTTCAGCCCTTCCTCCGAGGTCATCCGCTGGATCCGCCGCAGCCGCTCGACGTCGCGCTGGGAGTAGAGGCGGGTGTTCTTCGGCGAGCGCTGTGGCGTGATCAGCCCGCGCGCCTCGTAGATCCGCAGGGTCTGCGGGTGCATGTGGGCCAGCTCGGCGGCGACCGAGATCATGAAGACGCCGCGCTCGTCGTCGATCGAGATTTCCACCCGGCTGCGGCGGCTGGCGCTCATCGACTGCCCGCCTTGCGCAGCAGCTCCTCGCGTGGATCGGCGCCGTTGAAGGCCTCGGCCAGCTTCGCGGCGGCCTCGCTCTGCTCCTCGGTCAGCTCCGCCGGCACCTCGATCTCCAGCCGGTAGCGGATGTCGCCGCGCCCCACGCCCTTCGGTTTGGGAGGTCCCTCGCCGCGCAGCCGCTGGAGCGCCCCGTGCTTGGTCCCGGCCGCGACCTTGATCTTCTTCGTCCCGTCCAGGGTCGGCACCTCGATCGTGGCGCCGCGCAGCGCCTCGGGGATCGAGATCGGCACCGTGACCTCGAGGTTGCCGTCGCTGAGTCGTTTGAAGACGGGGGAGGCGGTGACCCGGGTGGTCACGTAGAGGTCGCCGGGCGGGCCGCCGCGGGGCCCCGCCTCGCCCTTGCCGGCGAGGCGGATCCGCGCTCCGTCCTTGACCCCGGCCGGGACGTTGACTTTGTAGCGCTTGGTCTGCTGGGTGAGGCCCGAGCCGTTGCAGGTGGGGCAGGGATCCTCGATGATCTGGCCGGCGCCGCCGCACTGCGGGCAGGGCTGGCTGATTGAGAAGAAGCCCTGGCTCTGGGCGTCGATGCCGCGGCCTTCGCAGCGCGGGCAGGTGACGGGGCCGGTGCCCGGTTTGGCGCCGCTGCCGCGGCAGGTCGGGCAGGGCCCGGCCTTCGGCACGGTGACGCTGATCTGGCTGCCGTTGACCGCCTGGTCGAAGCCGAGCTGGACTTCGGTCTCGAGGTCGCGGCCGCGGACCTGCTGCGCCTGTGGCTGACCGCCTTTGCCGCCGCGGTTGAAGAGCGAGGAGAAGATGTCGCCGAAGTCGGCGCCGCCGCCGAAGCCGCCGGCCTGAGCAGCGCCGCCGCCCGGCCCGAACGGCCCCCCACCGCCGCCGCCGAAGCCCGCGAACGGCCCGCCCGAGTCGTACTCCTTGCGCTTCTCGGGGTCCGAGAGCGTGTCGTAGGCGCCCTGGACCTCCTTGAACTTCTCCTCCGCCGCAGGGTCGTCGGGGTTGCGGTCAGGGTGGTACTGGCGGGCCAGCTTGCGGTACGCCTTCTTGATCTCGTCGTCCGACGCCTTCTTGGCGACGCCCAGCGTCTTGTAGAGCTCGTCAGCCACCGCGCCCCCTTTGGGCGGGTTTGAGAACCCCCCGCGCACGCCTGGCGGCGGCGGACACGGCGCGGTGCGGCGTCCTCGGTCGGCCGAATAGCGCTGCTATTCGGCCTCCCTGCGTCCTTGCCCCGCTGGGTCCGGCGCTCGCCAGCCGCACACGCGGAGCTCTCAAACCCGCCCTCACTCGCTCACGACCACCCGGGCCGGCCGGATCAGCTGCTCGCCGAAGCGGTAGCCCTTCTGCATGACCTCGACGACGACCCCTGGCTCGGTGCCCTCCACGGGCAGCGTCGAGAGCGCCTCGTGCTGGTTGGGATCGAACTTCTCCCCGCGCGGGTCGACCGCCTCGATCCCGTTGCGCTTCAACCCCTCTCGCAGGCTGCGAAAGACGAGCAGCACGCCGTGTGCCAGCCCATCCTCGGAGTCGCCCTCCGGGTCCAGCCCGGCCGCCTCGATCGCCCGCTCGAGATCGTCGAGCGCCGGCACGACCTCCTGCGCCAGCTGCGCCTTGCCGCGCACCCCGGCCGCCTGCACCTCCGCGCTCATCCGCTTCCTGAAGTTCTCGAAATCGGCTTTGGTCCTCTTGGCAAGTTCGAGGTACTCATCCCGCTCCTTCTGGGCGTCCGCCAGCAGCGCCTCGAAGTCCTGCTCCACCTGATCGACATCGCTCTGTCCCGACGGGCTGTTTTCCGACCCCCCTCCGGCGGGTGGCGGGGAGGAGGGGGAGGTCGAGGACGACCCCGCCCGCAGCGCCTCCCCCTCCTCCCCGACAGGACCCGCCGGCCGGGGCTCGCCTGAACCCTGCTCGTCGTGACCCTGCGTCACTTGTCGTCACCCTCGTCGACCACCTCGGCGTCGACGACTTCGTCGTCCTCGTCGGGGGTGCTGTCGCCCTCGGCGGACGCGCCGTCGGCCGATGCCTGCTGCTCGGCGGCCGCGTAGATCTGCTCGGAGGCCTTGGTCATCGCCGTGTTCAGCGCCTCGGTCTTCGCGTTGATCTCCTCGACGTCGGAGGCGAGCGAGTCGCGCACGCCCTTGACGGCCGCCTCGACCTCCTCCTTGGTCGCCGCGTCGACTTTGTCGCCGGCGTCGGCGATCGCTTTCTCGGCCTGGTAGGCGGCGTTCTCGGCGAGGTTGCGGGCCTCGGCCAGCTCCCGCTGCTTGCGGTCCTCATCGGCGTGCGACTCGGCGTCGGAGACCATGCTCTGGATTTCCTCGTCGGAGAGCCCGGAGCCGGATTTGATCTCGATGTTCTGCTCTTTGCCGGTGCCCAGGTCTTTGGCGGTGACCTTGACGATGCCGTTGGCGTCGATGTCGAAGGTGACCTCGATCTGCGGCATCCCGCGCGGCGCCGGGGGGATCCCGGTGAGCTGGAATTTGCCCAGGCTCTTGTTGCCGCTGGCCATCTCGCGCTCGCCCTGGAGGACGTGGATCTCGACCGACGGCTGGTTGTCGTCGGCGGTCGAGAAGGTCTCCGACTTCTTCGTCGGGATCGTCGTGTTGCGCTCGATCAGCTTCGTCATCACGCCGCCTTTGGTCTCGATCCCAAGGGTCAGCGGGGTGACGTCGAGCAGCAGCACGTCCTTGACGTCGCCGGCCAGCACGCCCGCCTGGATGCCGGCGCCGACGGCGACGACCTCGTCGGGGTTGACCCCCTGGTGCGGGTCCTTGCCGGTCAGCTCCTTGACCCGCTCGCGCACGGCGGGGTTCCGGGTCATGCCGCCGACCAGGACGACGTGATCGATGCTGGCGTCGGCGTCGTCGAGCGCCCGTTTGACGGGGCCGACGATCCGCTCCAGCAGGTCGGCGGTCAGCTCGTTCAGCTTCGAGCGGCTGAGCTTGAGGTCGAGGTGCTTGGGCTGTCCCTCGACGGCGGTGATGAAGGGCAGGTTGATCTGCGTCTCCTGGGTGGAGGAGAGCTCGATCTTCGCCTTCTCCGCCGCCTCGTAGAGGCGCTGCAGCGAGTTCTTGTCGGCCGCCAGGTCGACGCCCTGGTCGCGTTTGAACTCGGCGACCAGCCACTCGACGATCGCTTTGTCCCAGTTGTCGCCGCCGAGGTGGTTGTCGCCGGCGGTCGCCTTCACCTCGAAGACGCCGTCGCCGATTTCCAGGACCGAGACGTCGAAGGTGCCGCCGCCGAGGTCGAAGACGAGGATCGTCTGGTCGGCTTTCTCTTTGTCGAGGCCGTAAGCCAGCGCCGCCGCGGTCGGCTCGTTGATGATCCGCTTCACCTCGAGGCCGGCGATCTTGCCGGCGTCCGTCGTCGCCTGGCGCTGGTCGTCGTTGAAGTAGGCGGGGACGGTGATGACAGCGCTGTCGACCGCCTCGCCGAGCTTCGCTTCGGCGTCGGCTTTGAGCTTCTGGAGGATCATCGCGCTGATCTCCGGCGGGCTGTACTGCTTGCCGCGCACGTCGACGCGAACGTCGCCGTTGGGGCCGGCCTCGACCTTGTAGGGGACGATCGTCTCCTCCTCTTTCTCTTCGGCCTCCTTGCGCCCCATGAACCGCTTGATCGAGAAGATCGTGTTCTCCGGGTTCATCACCGCCTGCCGTTTGGCCACCGTGCCGACCAGCCGCTCGCCGCTCTCGGTGAAGGCCACCACGGACGGGGTGGTGCGCCCGCCCTCTGAGTTCTCCAGGACGGTTGGCTCGCCGCCCTCCATCACGGCGACACAAGAGTTGGTCGTGCCGAGGTCGATGCCGATCGTCTTTCCCACTTTTTCGCGTACCTCCAGGGGTTTCGTTATCTAAGCCTAAGAAATCTAAGTGCAAGTATGGCAGATTCTTTCCGGAACTCAAGCATGGTCTTATAGTGGTTGCAGCTGTGGGAAGACCGGGTAGCTCCAGGGGGTGGCGCTATCGGATCGGGAGGCGCCTCGACCAAATCGATCCCGTCGAACGGGATCGCGGAAGAGGAGGAACACCTTGAATCCCACCACCAACCGCCGGTTGCCGGCATGCCTGTCCGCCGTGGCCATCGCCTTTGCGCTGCTCCTGCTGCCGGTGCTCGCGGGCGCCCATGGCCACGGCCACGCTGGGCCCGGCGATCACGGCTCCTGGCACGGCCACCCCGGCCACGGCCAGCAGCACAGCCATCGGGGTCACGGCCACTCCGGTCATCACGGGAACGGCCACGACCACGGGCGTGGCCACGGCCATCCGGGGCACCCCGGCCATGGTGGCGATCACGGTCGCGGCCAGGCCGTCGACGTGATGACCCGCAACCTCTACCTCGGCGCCGACCTTGCGCCGGCGATCGGCGCGCCCAGCCTCGAAGCCTTCGTCGCCGCCACCGGGCAGATCCTCCGCGAAGTGAGCGCCAACGACTTCCCGACCCGGGCCAAGGGCCTGGCCGCGGAGATCCTCGCGGAGAAGCCCGACCTGGTCGGGCTCCAGGAGGTGGCGCTGTGGCGGACCGGTCCGCCCAGCCTGGCGCCGCTCCTCGGTGCCGGTCCGAGCGCGACCACGGTCCGCTACGACTACCTGCAGCTGCTGCTCGACCAGCTCAACAAGGGCAAGGCGCAGTACGAAGTGGTCGTCTCCCAGAACGAGTTCGATCTGGAGGCGCCCGGCGACGAGAACGGAGTGGCGGGCGATGGCCCGGCTGCCGAAGGCATTCCCGATGCGGAGATCAACGGCCGCTTGACGATGCGCGACGTGATCCTCGCCCGGCGTGGTTCCGGCGTGCAGACGTCGAACCCGCAGTCGGGCAATTTCAAAACCCTGCTGGCGGTGCCGATCCTCGGCCAGTCGCTGACGATCAACCGGGGTTGGACTGCCACCGACGCGAAGGTTCGCGGCAGTGGCTGGTTCCGCTTCGTCAACACCCACCTGGAGGCGTTCGACCCGGCGGCGTTGGTGCCGAGCATCCGCTCTCTCCAAGCGGGCGAGCTGGTCGCTCCGGGCGGCCCGGCGACGGGCAGCCTCCCGGTCGTCCTGGTCGGCGACCTCAACTCCGACGACGACACCGTCGAACCGGGTGACCAGCAGGCCTATCTGACCCTGGTCAACGCCGGTCTGGTCGAGCGCAGCACGGCCGATCCGCTCGGCTGCTGCCTCAAATCGAGCCTGTTGGCGGAGGGAGCCGGCGGCAGCGTCGCCGACTTCGACCACCAGGTCGATCACGTGATGACCAACGATCCCGACGACGTGACCCTGGATGACTCCGAGGTGACCGGCCTGCTGCCGGTCAACGGCTTCTGGGACTCCGACCACGCGGGCCTGTTCAGCGCCCTGCGTTTCGCCGACTGAGCCGGGGTCGCTGGCCTGGGGCGTTCGCTATGCGGACGCTTCAGGCCAGCCGGCCGCGCGGATCAGCCTTCGCCGGCGCTGGCGGCGACGAATTCGGCTACTTCTTTGGTCTGCTCCTCGTTGAGGATGCCGCCGGGCATCCGTCCCGGGGTGGTCGAGGTGTCGACGCCGTGTTCGACCGCGTTGAGGACGCGGCCTTCGGTCGATTTGATCGTCGAGGCGGCGCTGCTCCCGCTGGGCGGGCCGGACGGGGCGAGCAGTTCGTCGAGATTGGGGCCGTAGTTGCCGTCGGTTCCAGCCGAGTAGAGCGTGTGGCAGGTGCCGCAGTTGGTCTGGAAGAGGGATTGACCGCTCTTCAGGTGCGCGGCAACCTTCTGGTCGCCGGTTCCAGCGTCGCCCTTGGAGCGGAAAGCCAGCCAGGGGATGACGACTGCGAGGACCAGGATCAGCAGGCCGAAGACGATGAAGGTTCGCTTGCTCATTTCGCGGCGCGCATACTACTTCTCGGCGCGGTACCAGGGGCACATCCGCCGCAGCTCGCACTCTCCGCAGCGCGGCTTCGGCCGGCAGAGCGTGCGGCCGTGCCGGATCAGGTTCATGTGCAGCTCGTAGGCGTCCTCGGGGTCGACCACGGCCAGCATCTCGTCGTGGGCGCGCTCGAAAGAAGCCTTCGCCGGGAACAGCCCCAGCCGCCCGCCGACCCGGTGGACGTGGACGTCGACCGGGATCTCCGGGATGCCCCAGGTGAAGATCAGCACGCAGGCCGCGGTTTTGCGCCCGACCCCCGGCAGGGACAGCAGGAACTCCAGCGACTCCTCGCGCGGCGCCGTCTCGGTCCAGCCGAGGTCGGGGTCCTCGCCGAGCTGCTCGAGGATCGCCTGGATCCGCGGCGCCTTCTGCTTGCCGAGGCCGCCGGGGCGGATCGCCTCCTCGACCTCGCCGACCGGCGCGTCGCGAACTTCCTCCCAGGTCGGAAACCGCTCGCGCAGCGCCGCGAAGGCCCGGTCGCGGTTGCGGTCGTTGGTGTGCTGGGAGAGCACCGTCTTGATCAGCTCCGCGATCGGCTGGCGGTGCGGCTCGTTGAGCGGCCGCCCGTACATCTCCCGCAGCCGGTCGCGGATCGCCCGCACCCGCCGCTTCTCCGGCCTCTTCCAGATCATCGCGCGGACCCTAGTTGCAGCCAGGGACCGGCTAGTCCCTCCTAGCGACCGGTGACGAAGACCGGCCGGGAGGTCGCCGGCTCGTAGGGCCAGCCGTCCTGTGCGGGCGCGCAGGCGCGGAACTGGAAGCGGACGCCGCGGCTGTCGTCGTCACTGAAGGAGTACGCGTAGCGGAAGCGGCCGCGGGTGTCGGTCTGCACGGTGCGGAACTCAGACCAGCCGCTGCCGGGGAAGCGGAACTGCAGCTCGACCGGTCTGCCGGCGGCCGGGATCGCCGCGCCGAGGTCCCCGACCTGGCCGCTGAAGATCACCGGCGCGCCGCCGACTCGGGCCGCGGGGGAAGAGGCCCGCATCCGTACGCCGGCGAGTACCCGCAGCTGCACTTCGCCGCCAGCGGCGCGGGTGAGGGTGCGGTTGCCGGCGAAGGCGACCTCGACGCGCCGGCTGGGTCCCGGCGCGAGGCGGGTCAGGAAGGCCCCGTCGGGGCCCGTCTGGACCGTGGTCGTGCGCTGGGAGGAGTCGGCGCCGGCCGCGAATGTCTCGACGACCTGAACCGGCAGGCCGCCCAACGGGGACCCGCCGGCCGAGGTCAGCCGTCCGGCATAGGGAACGCCATGCCGATAGGGCACGACCCTGGCCGTGGGCCGACCGGCGAATGACTCGATCTCCTCGCGCCGGCAATGGCGCCGCCCGCCCTTGCGCGAGCAGTGCTGCCAGACCAGCCGCCTGCCGCCGAATCCGGCGGCGATCTCGGTCTGCGTCTTCAGCGGGTTCGCCAGCACCAGCCGGGCGCCGTTGCCGCGGCGGTCCGAGCCGGCGACGTTGCCGGCGGCGTCGTAGCCCGTCGCCCTGAACTCGTAGTTGCCGGGAGGGAAGGAGTCGGAGTCCCAGCGGGCGAGGAGCCGGCCGGCGGTCACCGTCGTCGGCAACGGCGCGAAGGGCTGGCGCGAGCCCGCCGGCCGCACCTCGATCGATCCCCGGGCCGGGTCGGGGCCGGAGAGTGGATCGCTGACCCTGGCCTCGATCCGCTCCGGGTCGGCGCGGTCCTGGGAGTCGGCGAAGGCGACTCGTGGTGGGCTTTCGTCGATGCCGACCGTGGCCAGGGACGGCGACTCCTCGCCCGTGTTCCCGGCCTCGTCGCGAGCGTAGAAGGCGATGCGGTGCGAGCCCTCCCCGGCGACGAGGGCGCTGGCCGAGTCGCCCGGGTCGACCCGCGGCAGGCCCCCGTCGATGGAGATCGCGGTGTACGGGCCGCTCGGACCGTTCGCCGCCATGCCCGAGAGGGCATCCGTCGCGACGGCCCTCAGCCGGACGGGGCCGTCCGCCCAGGCAGCCGGCGCCCCTTGCAGCGCCACCTCGGGGCGGCTCGCGTCGACGTGCACGATCGCGCTGCGCGTCTGCGCCGAACGCATTCCCGAGCCCGAGACGGCCACGGCATGGACGAAGTTGACGCCCTCCGACAGGACCCCGAGCGAGGTCGAATCGGCGCCGATGCCTCCCCGCAGGTCGGTCTCGGCCAGGCTGCAGCGATCCTGCCCGGCGCAGGGTGCTCCGCCGGCGTCGCGATCGACCGAGACCGCGTAGCCGCGGATGCCCGAGATCGGCAGTGGCCCGGCTGGGTGCTCGATCGTCACGACCGCCGCCGCGTTCCCGGCGATCCAGCCCGACGGTCCCCGCGGCTGGGCCGGGCCCGGCCGCCGGTCGTCGAAACGCAGCGTCGCGCTCGCCTCGGCGCCGTGCTGGATGCCAAGTCTCTGCAGCCAGACGTCCGCTGTGTAGATGCCCGGGGTCGCGGGGACGTGGATGTTCTCGATCTGGACCGTCTCCCAGGGCAGCTGGGCTTCCGGCGGCAGCACGCTCCCGGCCGCGTCGCGGACGCGGAAGCCGACGAAGTCGCCGGGCAGGCTCACTCCGGCGGCGGCCGGCGGGAGATCCCAGTCGAGCCGGAAGTCGTTGTCGGCATGCCAGGTGTCTTCGCCGCCGGCGACGCGCAGGTCGAGCGGCTTCAGCGAGCCCGGGTCTGCCGTCGCGGCCGCGGCGAGGAGGAGCGCGATGAGCAGAGACGCTCCCGTGACGAGGAGGGCGGGGAGAAGGCGCCTCATGGGCCGAACTCACCCGCGGGGCTGCCGGCGCTCGAGCCGGCCGCGCCGGCTTCGCCGCTGGGTTCGGGGATCGCCACCGGTTCGGGTTCCGGCGGCACGTATTCGGTGGCGCCGCCGCTGGCTTCCGGCGCTGGACTCGAGACCGGCTCCACCGCCGGGGCCGGTTCGTGGCGAGGCGGCTCCGAGGCCGGCTGCGGCGTGGGCTGTGGGTCCGGGTCCGGCGCGGTTTCGTAGTTGACCCCACTCTCGCCGCTCCACTCGGCGGCGATGATCGGATCGATCCGGCGCTCCACGACCGGCGCCTTCGCCTGGTTGTGGCCGAGCTCGAGCGGGGCCGGCACGACGCCGGTCGCCACGCACGCCGCGGCGCCGCCGGCGGCGCCGACGCAGATCGCGGCGACCTTTGCCAGGGCGGCCATACCGGCGCCGCGAGCGCCTCCCGAGGCGGCCACCTGAGCGAGCGCCGAGTCGCCGCCGCTGCCCCCGAAGCGGCCCGTCAGCCCGGTCAGCGCGTCGTGGGCGCGATCGAGCAGGGAGCGGCCGAGCGGCAGCGCCGGCGCCAGGGCCGCGGCGGCGCCGGGCGCCGCCCGGTAGGCGCGCAGGGTCGCCCGGCAGCTGCCACAGGCGCGCAGGTGCTCGCGCAGCATCGCCACATCCTCGGCCCCGGCCTCGCCGTCGCAGAAGGCCGAGAGCAGCGGCCCCATCTCCTCGCAGCGGCTGCCGTCCTGGCTGCGCAGGAGCAGACGCCGGAAGCGCTCCCTGCCCTCGGCGAGGCAGCGGTTGATCTTGGTGTGGCTGAAGCCGGTGATCTCGCCGATCTCCTTGTAGGAGTAGCCCTCCGCCAGCAGGCTCAGCGCCCGCAGCTCCTGTGGCTTGAGGGCCTGCAGCGCCTCGCGGCTGCGGGCGATCGCTTCCTGGCGCTCGGCCCGTTCCGGGGGGCCGTCGGCAGGGGCGGGGATCATCGCCACCCAGTCCTCGCGCCCGGGCTCCGCAGCCACGGCGGCGGGGCCGCTGAGGATCCGCTCGCGGTCGCGCCGCACCGCCAGCGCCTCGTGCTTGACGACGGTCTGGGTCCAGCGGATCAGTTCCCGCGGGTCCTCGCTGGGCGCCTTGAGGAGGAGGATCTCGAACGCCCGCTGCAGGGCGTCGTCGGCGTCGTCGGCGCAGATCGAGTAGCGCCTGGCGGTGCGCCGCAGCGCCCGCTCATGCTGGGCATACGTCTCGATCGCGGCACGCTTTCGTGCCGCGTCTGGCGCGGCCGCGGTCACGGCACCCTCGTCCCCCTGCCCACTTGAGCTCACCACTCGGCTCCCCCTAGCCACTGCGACCTTTCGCACCAAACATTGGCACTGCCAATCGCGAGCGGGCCGATTCTCTCCCCCCATCTGGACAACTTTCCAGGCGTAAATCTCGGAAATTGCGGGAAGCACCCGCGATGCGCCCGGGGCCTGGGCCCCGATAGCATCGGCGCCGATGACTACCTGCGTAGTAACCGGCGGCGCCGGCTTCCTCGGGTCCCACCTCTGCGAGCACCTGCTCGGCAAGGGACACCGGGTGATCTGCCTCGACAACCTCGAGACCGGGTCGTTGGAGAACATCGCCCACATCCGTGACGATGCGTTCGAAGTCCGTCACGTCGACATCACCACCTACGTCGACATCGCCGAGGACGTCGACTTCGTCTACCACCTGGCTTCGCCGGCGAGTCCGATCGACTACCTGCGGCTGCCCCTGCACACGCTCAAAGTCGGCTCCCACGGCACCCATCACATGCTCGGCGTCGCCAAGTTCAAGCGCGCCCGCTTCCTGATCGCCTCGACCAGCGAGGTCTACGGCGACCCCCAGGTCCACCCGCAGAGAGAGGACTACTGGGGCCACGTCAACCCGATCGGCCCGCGCGGCGTCTACGACGAGGCATCGTCCGCATCTTCAACACCTACGGCCCGCGCATGCGCGCCCACGACGGCCGCGCGATTCCGACCTTCCTCCGTCAAGCGCTGCAGAGCCGGCCGCTGACCGTCTTCGGCGACGGCAGCCAGACCCGCAGCTTCTGTTATGTCGACGACCTGATTCGCGGCATCGTGGCCCTGGCCGAGTCCGACGAGCACTCGCCGGTCAACATCGGCAACCCGAACGAGTTCACCCTTCTGGAACTGGCCAAGGCCGTGCTCGAGGTAACCGGGTCGAGCTCGGAGATCATCTACGAGGCGCTGCCCACCGACGACCCGCAGCAGCGCCGCCCCGACATCGGCCGCGCCCGCGAGTTGCTGAACTGGGAACCGTCGGTCGAGCTGATCGAGGGCCTGCGCCGGACGATCGACCAGACCGGCCACGCGCGCCTCATCGGCGCCACCGCCTAGTCGGACTCGCACCGTGCTCCGGCTTGGACCGGGCCGAAAAGGCAGCGCCGATGAGTGAGGGACGGACCCTGCTGGTGCTGGGCGCAGGTGGCTTTCTCGGCGGCCACCTGGTCGCCGCGGCCGAGCGGGCCGGGCTGCGGACGGTCGCGGCGACCAGGGAGGGCTCGGAGGGGGCGCCGCCCTGCGATCTGCTCGACCCCGCATCCCTCGCGGCGACCCTCGCCGCCGTGAAGCCGGACCTGATCGTCAACGCCGCCGGCTCGGCCTCGGTGGGCCGCAGCTGGGAGCAGCCGGGGGAGGCCTTTGCCGTCAACGCCACCGGCGTCCTCAACCTGCTCGAGGCCGTCACCCGGTCGGCCCCGGCCGCCCACGTGCTCTGCCTTTCCTCGGCCGACGTATACGGCGTCCGCACGGAGGGGGAACTGCCACTGAAAGAGGAGCTGGAGCCGCGCCCGGTCACTCCCTACGGCGCCAGCAAGGCGGCGATGGAGGTGCTGTGCGGCCAGTACGGTCGCGGCCGGGGATTGCGCATTGGCGTCGCCCGCGTCTTCAACCTGATCGGCCCCGGCCAGTCGCCGCGGTTCGCCGTCCCCAGCTTCGCCCAGCGCATCGCCGAGGCCGAGGCGACCGGGGCCGCGGAGTTCGAGCTGGCGCTCGGAAACTCCGCCGCGATCCGCGACTTCGCAGACGTCCGCGACGGCGCTCGGGCGTTGGTCGAGATCTCGCTTCGCGAGCTGACCGGCACCTACAACGTCTGCTCGGGGGAGGGGAGGACGATCGCCGCCGTGGTCGAGGAGCTGTCCCGGCAGGCTCGCCTCGAGGTGGCGGTCCGCCGCGAGCCCGGCCTCGAGCGCCCGGCCGATCCGCCGGCGCTGGTCGGCGACCCCAGCCGCCTGCGCGAGGCGACTGGCCTCTCGTCCGCGACCCCCCTCGCGCGGACCCTGGCCGACCTGCTCGAGGAGTGGCGGGCGCGCCCCGCCGGCGCCTAGACCCCGCGCCTCAATATCCTGCTCGCGATGCCAAGCAACGAGAAGGCCTACGAGGACGACCCGCACCGCACGATCGCGCCGGTGGTCGGTCCCGACGACGAGCGGATCTTCACCGACTCGGGGATCGAAATCGAACCGCTCTACTCCGAGGACGACGTCGCCCCCGGGCTCCAGGAGCGCCTCGGCACGCCCGGTGCGCCGCCCTTCACGCGCGGCATCCACGAGGGGATGTACCGCGACCGGCTCTGGACGATGCGCCAGTACGCCGGCTTCGCCTCACCCGAGGACACCAACGAGCGCTACCGCTACCTGATCGAGCACGGCTCGACCGGCCTCTCGATGGCCTTCGACCTGCCGACCCAGCTCGGCCGCGACTCCGACGACCCGCTCTGCAACGGCGAGGTCGGCCGCACCGGCGTCCCGATCGACACGATCGAGGACATGCGGATCTGCTTCGACCAGATCCCCCTC
>Ga0193706_1000202_pt1 | contig 40766 bp, 29 predicted proteins | sample U3c1metaG_FD_160130 | JGI IMG/M metagenome (GOLD analysis project Ga0193706, IMG submission 160130) | Soil microbial communities from a riparian zone of the East river system, Colorado, United States - U3c1 | ecosystem: Environmental > Terrestrial > Soil > Riparian zone | place: USA: East River... | reverse complement strand
TGGGTCGACGGGGAGGCCTGGCGCAACGAGCCCATCCTCGGGCTTTTCGTCATCGTGGAGCGAGCATGGGTCGGCCTCTTACCGGCGGGCGAACCTCACCGTCTGACGAGAGGTCAGGCGGCCGAGTTCCGCGTGGCTAATCTTCTCGCCGACGGAAAAATCGAGCTCTCGCTACGCGGGCATGGGCACCAGGAATTCGAGGCGGATGCGCAGCGAATCCTCGCGACGCTGGCCCGCGCGGGAGCACCGCGCTGGGGCGATCGTTCGGCCCCTCACGAGATCCGCCGTGTTTTCGGCCTCAGCAAAAAGGCGTTCAAGCGCGCAGTGGGGCATTTGCTCAAGGTTCAGGCCGTGCGCATCGACGAGCAAGGGTTCGTCGTTCCCTCCACCCGAGCCCCGCGGGCCACATGACGACCCACTGGTACCCGGGCCACATGAACAAGGCCCGCCGCGCGATCGCCGAGTCGATGTCCTCGATCGATGTGCTCATCGAGGTCCTCGACGCGCGGATGCCCGCCGCGAGCTGCAATCCAGTCATCACCGAGCTGCGTAGAGACAAGCCGTGCCTCAAGATCCTGAGCAAGAGCGATCTCGCCGATCCCACCGTGACGAGCGACTGGATCCGGCACATCGAGGCCGAGCACGCTGCCAGCAAAGTTCTCGTCATGGCACTCACCGCCACCCGCCCGTCCGAGGCGCGCTCGCGGGTCGCGGAATTGTGCAGACAGCTCGCGCCGCACAGGGTGCAGCCGTCGAAAAATGTGCGCGCGATGGTCGTCGGTATTCCCAACGTCGGAAAGTCGACGCTCATCAACGTGCTGATGGATCGCAAAGTGGCGAAGACGGGCGACGCACCGGCGGTGACCAAAGGCCAACAGCTCGTCACCCTGAAGGGCGGAATGACGCTCTTCGACAACCCCGGGATTCTTTGGCCGACGATGGAAGGCAACGCTACGTTGACACTCGCCTTCGGCGGCGCCCTGCCCGATACCGCGATGGATTACGAGCACGTTGCCTTGTTCGGTGCCGAGTTCCTCCTCGAGCGGTACCCGGGTTTGCTCCGCGCCCACTTCAAGCTCGACGCGCTCCCTTCGTCTCCTACCGAGCTGCTCGAGGCGATCGGTCGCAAGCGTGGGTGCTTGATTCGCGGCGGTAAGGTGGACACTCACAAGGCAGCGGACGCCCTCGTTCACGATTTCCGTTCCGGTGCGCTCGGACGAATCACCCTCGAAACCCCGCCCCCATCGGTGTCAAAGCGCGATTCCGACTGACGCTCGCTGGAGTATGCTCTCGTTCATGATCGACGAGTTCGTACAAGCCCTCTGGACCGAGCGCGCCACCGCCATTCTTCGCACCACGAGCGCCGACGCGGCGCGCGCGGCCATGGAAGCCGCCGTCGAGGGTGGCTTTCGCATTCTGGAGTTTACGTTGACGACACCCAATGCATTCGGCCTCATCGAAGAATTTGCGAAGCGCCCCGGCCTCATCGTGGGCGCGGGTACAGTTCTCTTGCCGCAAGAGGCTCAAGCCGCGGTCGCCGCCGGGGCTCAATTCCTCGTATCTCCGATCGCCGACGATGGGATGATCCGCCGGGCCCGCCAGCTCGGTGTTGCCGCGATACCGGGCACCCATACACCGACGGAGATGGTCCAGGCCCATCGCGCGGGCGCGCCGTTGGTCAAGCTATTTCCGGCTCCCGCGGGGGGCCCCGCGTACCTGCGCGCGGTGCTCGCTCCGCTTCCATTTCTACGCGTCGTGCCGACCAACGGCGTGGACGAGCAAAATGCCGCAGACTGGCTGCGGGCGGGGGCTTTCGCGGTGGGATTCGTAGCGAGCCTCTTCGATGCGCAGGACATTGCCGAGCGGCGCTACGATCGCATTCGCGACCGAGCGCGGCGGATCAAGGCAGCCGTAGCTGCCGTGGAACGCGTCGATTCACTGCCGCAGTCATCCTCGAAGATCGAGACGAGCGCGTAGTCGCTGCGCGAGCTCGCGTGCGACGGGGCCGCCCTGCCCGTCGCCGATCGCTTGGCCGTCGATTCGCACCACCGGCGTCACGAGCAGCGTCGTGGAAGTGACGAACACTTCGCTGCCTTTCAGCAGGCGCGACAGGGGAAGGGTTTCGTGATCGACGGAACGGCCCGTTTCCGCGGCGAGCTGGCCGACCAGGGGGCGCGTGATGCCTGGCAAGAGATGCTGATTCTGGAGGGGCGTGATCAGCCGATTGTCTTCCACCAAGAAGACGTTCGTGCTTGCCCCTTCTCGCACCGAGCCATCTGGTCCCACGAACAATGCTTCGTCCGCGCCGCGCGCAACGGCGTCGCGTTTAGCCAAAACGCCGGGCAAAAGCATCGTCGTTTTGAGGTCGCATCGCGACCAACGCGGATCCGGGAAGGACTGCAACGCAATGCCTCGTGCGGCTGCATCGGCGCGGGGAAAGCGAAACGGAAGGAGATAGGCAAAAAAGCGCGGTCGCGGGCGATGCTGAGGTAGATGCTGGCGAGGCGCGCTTCCGCCCGTCAGCTGCGCGTACAAAAGCCCTTCCTCCACCTGTTCGTGCGCGACGAGCTCCCCGACTATCTTCTCCCACATGCCATCGTCGGGCACGCCGCCGCCGAGCTCGATGGGTTCGCTGGCGGCTCGCATGCGCCCAATGTGCTCGGGGAGCATGCGCGCCTTTCCACCCGTCACTGGAATGACCTCGTAGAGCGATTCCGCAAACAAGAGGCCACGATCGTCGATGGGTATTTTGGCCTGCTCGAAAGGGACGACACGATCATCCATCCATGCAAATCGCGAAGCGCCTTGGGCCATGCGGCGATTCTACTGCGGATGTCCGGCATGGGCACGCCGTGCTAGAAGTGCGGCCATGAGTTTCGGACGAAACCCGCACGTCGCAAAGGCAGAAGCCGAAGAGTTGAAGGCACGGAGCGCGAAAGACCCGCGTGCATGCGAGCTGGCGTGGCGCGAGGGCGCGCGGCAGTGGGACCGCGCCGCCGAGCGCGAGACCGACGACAAGCGCCGTCAGCAGTACGAGCAAAGGGCCGCCGCAGCGCGAGCGAGCGCCGACGAGGCTCGGGTGGCGGAGCCCGAACCCGTCGCCGATCTGATGGCCAAGCTCAAGCCGCCGTCATTGCCGAACTGAATCGCGGCCCGCGGCAGCGCTAAGGTACGACGGTAACGGCGATCTTTCCCGCCGATTTGCCACGATAATAAGCTTCGATATCGACAGGGCCCCCCGGCGCCACGCCGCTGACCTTGCCAGCCCCGCCAAAAGTGCCGGCCGCATTCGAAACGATCGCGATGCTCGGATTCGAAGACACCCAAACGACGGCCGAGGTCACCGTTTGTTTCAAAGCCCCATACTCGGCCGTCGCCGCGAATCTGATGGTTTTATCGACGCTGACCGTCGTCGTTGGCGTCATCTCAGCTGACGCCAACGTGACGCGATCGAGCGGAGCGTCGACGATTTGAACCTCCGCCGACGCCGTCACCTTTCTCGGCTCTGTTTGCCCATCCACGGGAACGTTCACCGTTCCGACGATGGACACAGTGCCTGCGGCGCGCGGGTACACGGCGCCGGTGATGATCTCGACGTATTTCGTTTTGTCGTCGCTCGCCAGCGTTTTGAAACTCAAGGTCGGTGACGTCGTTGCGAACTCCGTCATGCCGTAAGTCCCCTTGAACGTAGGCGTGAAAGGTTCTCCATTCACCGGCACGGCCTCGGGAACACCCGCGATGGCAAGGCTGTCCAAACTCTTCGCATCGACGATAGCGATCGAAAAATCTTGCTTCGAGCTTTCGGCGATGGTGCCTTTCTCGCCTGCAATGGTGACCGTCACGGTCCTATCGTTTTCCTTGGGTGCGGCGAGCGCCGTCACCGCCGTAGCGCTGGCGGAAGCAAGCTCGGAATCCGAGATGGGGACCGACGCCGTGAAGAGGTTGGTGATATTTTGAGTGAGAGCACCACCACCAAAACTCCCGACGACTCTGAACGTCGTTTTCATCGTCGTCGGAACGGTCGTGCCGTTGTCGGACGTCATCGTCACGCTGTCGAGTGGCACGTCCCTGACCGTCACAATGCGTGAATAGGAGATGTTTTTGTAAGTGAGGGCAATCGCCGCGGTGCCGGGGCCTTTGGCCGTCACCGTTCCGTCGTTGAGCACGACGGCGACGCTCGAGTCGCTCGAACCCCACGCTTGCGAGGTGAGCAAAGCTCTCTTGCTGAAATCTTCGACGACGCCAATGGTCGCGAGCTTGTAAATCGTGCCTTTCGCCAAGGTGATCGGCGCGGCCTCGACTTCGGCGGACATGATTCGTCCAATCACCTTCACGTTCACCGATGCCGTGAACCCTTCGTAAGTCGTGCTGACGGTCGCCGCGCCAATACCGGTCGCGGTCGCCTTGCCGGCGCTATCGACCGTCACGACATTGGGATCGCTCGACGTCCACATCACCTTGTCGCTGACGTTCGTCGCCTGACCGCCCTTGACCCGCTGCGCGCCAAGCTGAAATTGATCTTTTACCTCGGCGTTGATGCCGGCCGGCAAAGCATAGAGCGTGTCGTTTTGCGCAATCGGCTCTTGGTCTTTGGCATCCGAGCAGGCGCTCATGAAGCCACCGACAAGAAGCGAAAAACAAAAGAGCCGCCCCTTCATTGCCATCGAGCTTCTCTTCAGATTCTTGCCTGAGGCTTTCATGCTCATGTTCTCTCTCTAGTTGGGGAGCGTCAGTCGAATATGAAATGTGTAGTACACTTCCACTGGCTCGCCTTGCAGCGTCACCGGGGTGTAACGGCGCTTGGAAAGGACATCGAGAATCGCCTTGTCCATGAAGCGAAGGCTTTGCAGCGTTTGACAGTCTTTCACTTGGCCTGTTTTCGTCAGCACACACTTGACGATCATCACGCCTTCGACGTCGTTCTCGAGCGCCTTTTGGGTGTACTCGAAGGGCGGTCCGGCCGCGACCTTCGGGTGTGTCATGCGCCCATCGAACTCGAGCCGCTTGTTCGTCGGCGGCGGAGGCGGAGGCGCACCCAGCTGACCACCCAGCACGCCGCCCACGACACCACCCACCACCCCACCGACGACGCCGCCCACCACGCCGCCTTGGACGCCGCCCGCGACGCCGCCTTCTTCGGGCTCTGGTTTTTCCGGTTCGCTCTTCGGCACTTCTTTGGGAATCACATCGGGCTTGATCTTCGTTTCAATGGTCTTTGGCTTGGACTTCTTTACCTCCGACCCGCCCGGGGGAGGTGGTGGCGGGGGCGGCGGGGGCGGCGGCGGCGCTGGCGCCAGGAACGCCACCTGCCGGCCCTCTTTTCTGATCTCCGGCCGCCGCGCGCTCACGACCACCGCCACCAGCAAAACTGCGACATGCACGAGCACGCTGACGCTCACCCATCGGGCGTCATGCGAAAATCGCTGCCTCGGTTTTACGATCTCGGCGAACACACCTACTCCTCTTAAAAAATCACACGTTCGACTTTAGAACGACTGTCCGATCCGCGCATAAACCTGGCGCAAGACGAGATCATACGAATACGTGTCGGTGGTAGCGGCGAAGCCATTGTAAACCTTCGGTGGCCGCTGATCGAAGATGTTGCTCGAGCCCACGGAAAAAGCCGTGCGACCAGCGGTCGTCTTGAATGCGTAGCCCAGGTTCAAGTCCCAGCTATTCCACGGGGACACTTGCCGCTCGCCCGAATGATTGGGGTCGTAACATAGACCGCTGCCGGCCATGAGGCCGCTGGGATCGCCGCACTCCTTGTAACCACCCACGTAGTACGAACGCACCGAAGCGCTGAAGCCGTTGTTGAACCAGTTCACGGCGGCAACGCCGCGCAAGTGCGGGTACGCGCCGCCTACGCCCGACACGGCGAGATCCCACGTGCCCGCGCCGTGAATGACGGTGCCGTCGGGTAGCGTGCGGTCGTACGTGGCGAGATAGGTTCCGTTGAGCAGCAGGCCCAAGCGACCGATCGCGGTATCGAAATCCCAGGTGCCCGCGAAATCCAGGCCTTGCAGAAAGTCGGATCCGGCATTCGTATTCAAGTTGGTGATGGTATCGACCCGCTGGGTCACGGGATCGCGCTGGACGAACTCGCAGTACTTGGGCGCAGCCTGGCCACCGGACGGATAGCATCCCTGCAAAATGACGTTGGCGCCGAGCGGCACGATCTTGTCTTCGACCTTCGTATTGTAATAGTCGAAGGTGAAGGCCAATCCCTTCACCCAGCGGGGTTGAATGACCAGCCCCGCCGTGACGATTTTCGCCACCTCGGGCCTGAGCGCGGCGCTACCACCCTCCTTGGAACGCAGCTGGGTTCGGTCGTCCGCGTTGCCGAGCGCCGCACCACAGTTTCTGCCGAGCGGCGAGTTGGGATCGATGCTCGGACTGGAGCAGGGGTCCTGTACCGAGGGGAACGAATCGGCGGCGCCGCGGTAGAGCTCGGGGATGTTCGGCGCACGAAACGCCGTTGAAAACGTACCGCGCAGGGTGATGTCTTGCACCGGCGCATAGCGAGCGCCGATTTTGCCATTCAAAGTAGAGCCGAAGTTATCGTAAAAGGACGCGCGACCGGCGGTGACGAGCTCGAGCGTGTGAAACCCTGGCCGCCGGTCGACAATCGGAATAGAGAGCTCGCCGTAGACTTCGTGGACCGAGTATTTGCCCTCGGTGATCAAGCTCTTGTTGCCGCTGGTCTCACCCGCCACCGTGATCGGATCAGGGATCTGTCCGCCGCTCACTTGACGAATTTCGTAGCCGAGCGCGAGGCCGACGGCCTGCTCGGCGGCGATATGAAACAGCTCGCCGCTCGTGTTGAACTGTGCGGCCATCATTTGGTTGTAGCCGTGCTGCACCCCGGTGTACGTCAATGCCGCGACCTGGTCGTTGGTGATCGAGCCGGGGCCGCCAAACAGATTGAGCGGCACGCAGTTGGCGATGGGATTGGCAGGCGTGCCGCATTGTGGAGCGCCCGTCGCGCCGATGAAGCTCGGCCCCACCGCATCGCGCAAACGCGGCACGCGCAGGTTGCCGGTCTTCGTATCGACGCTGTCGTTGCGGCTGAAGTTGCCCACCGCTTCCCAGAACCAACCATGGAGCGGGCCCCACGCCTCCGGCAGGGTGCCATCAAGCCCGGCAACGACGTGCATGTTGTTGATGTCTTGATCGAAGTTTCGACGATTGAATTCAACCAGGCGGCGGCGCACCGCCGCAAAATCTCGGCCGAAGGGATTGTAAATGTTCTGTGCCGAAACCGTCACCGCTTCGCTATCGGTGTTCAGAGGTTCCGGCGCCAATCTCTGCGACGAGGTGCGCTTCGAATAATACGCGTCGAAAAAAGCCCGCACGTGCGGACCGAGTTGGCGATCGCCGCTCGTGAAGAGGTTGAAGCGGCTCTGGGGGGTGAGAAGATAGTTGTCCGGTTGGTAGTTCCAACCGTCGCCTTTGTCGGCGGGCAGCGAGGCGCTCTTGAAGGGGCGCCAGGTGCCGTCGGGGTTGCGAATGAAGCTCGTGGAAGACGGATTGGCGCGCACCAAATCGTTCCACGCACCATTGCCGTTGGGATTGCCCGCCTCGCGCGCGCCCAACACGACCCGGCCCTGCGGAATGGTGCCACTGCCTAGGCCCGATTCCTTGCCGGTCTTCGAATCGAATTGCAGCTGCTCGTGAGAGAAGTCGCGATTGCCCGCCCATACCGGCCAGCCCTGGTAATACCCGACCGATAGGAGCACGCTGCCCTTCTCGCCGGTCGAGCCGACCACCGCGTTCACGTCGATCTGCTGACCATCGCCGCGCGTCGACGTGCTGCTGTACGCATTGGCGTCCATGCCGTCCAGGCGCTTGCGCGTGATGATGTTGACGACGCCCGCGATTGCGTCAGAGCCGTAGACCGCCGACGATCCGTCTCTCAAAACTTCGATGCGCTCGATCACGTTGGTGGGCAGAGCGCTCAAGTCGACCGACGCGTTCGCGCCGCTGCCGCCAGGCGTGATGCGCCGCCCGTTGAGCAAGACCAAAGTCGATTCGACGCCGACGCCGCGCAAGTTCACACGGATCGCGCCGTTGCCACCGTTGTTGGTGCCGCGATTGATGGCGTTCGCCTGCCACGGGAGCGTCTGCAAAAACTCACCGACGTTGGCGCGACCGGTCGCCTGGATTTGCTCACGCGTAAAGACCGCTACAGGGGCGGCGGTGGTGAGATCCTTGCGACGAATGCGCGAGCCGGTCACGACGACGTCTTCGCGCATCGCCCTCTTGCCGGTGGTCACGATGCCTTCGCTCGTTGGCCCACCTACCGTCTCTTCTGGAACGGGCGGAGCCCCTGGAGGTGGTGCTCCCGGCTCCGGCGGAGCAGGTGGTGCGCCTTGAGCCCCGGGCGCAGGGCCACCGACCACTTCTTCTTCCACAATCCCAGGACCGTTCGGCGGCTGCGCCGGTGGTGGAGGCGGGGGCTGCCCAGCTCCCGCGTCACCTTGTGCTCTCGCGGTCCCGATGGCTCCGGTTAGAACGAGACAACTCACCCATAAAATGACTACCTGCGCGCGAAGAGTTCTCATTGAGTTGTCTTCATCCCGGTTAGCGAAAGAGGTTCATCGTCACCAAGGCTCGTCGTGGATAGGAAAGAATGTGATTTGGCGAGTGCTCGGCAGGAATAAAAGAGACGAGACGAGGGTTTTGCAAACGTGGGCCGATTGGCATTGGGCTGGACAAGAACAAAGCTTTCCTAGTGGCGCTCGCTGCTCGATGGCGACGCGGCAACCAGACCCACTCGAAAAGTACTAGGCCCCACGGCAGCTCCCGCGCGCGCCCGATCGACTCACTGTCCTTCCCCGCCGAGCGCCCTTCGACCTTTCTTCTTACCCTCCTCTGGCGCTTCTAGTTCAGCACCGTCTCGGCGTGCCAGAGCATTCGCACCATCGATCCATTTTTTTTGCGCGGTGACTCCAGCGCGATGCCCGCCATGTCTCGCGCCGCGCGTCGACACGAATTTCATCGGCGGTTGCGCTACGCGTCACCACGTGACGGCGTGCGGCAACGACCGCCTTCGACTCGTCGAGTTGCACGCCGCTCTGGAGGAGAATCGTCCGCTGATCGAAAAGGATGGGATGCGTCAATCGCTGACGGATCCTCGACGTCTTTCGATCACCGGACGACGACTCCCGACGCGCTCACGTGTCCAGCGAGGAATCTTACAACGTGGTTGGCAGCGAAAGCCGGGCGACGTTGAACCCGCGAAGGGCACCTCGATCGACTGCTTACGCGATGCGCGATGAAAGGCTCGTGTAGGATGCGCGGGATGTACTACCAAACATTTTTGCAATTCAAAAAGCAGCTGGGGCAACTGGACAAGTGGTTGGAGACAGCAGCCGCCTCGGCCCAGACCAAGTCGTTCGACCCCAACGTGTTTCTCGGGCTGCGGCTGTCGCCCGATCAGTTCGCATTCGCGCGCCAGGTGCAAACGGCATGTGACACGGCCAAGGTCGCGGCATCGCGCCTTACGGGCAAAGAAGCACCTGCCCATCCCGACACCGAGCAAACGCTCGACGAGCTCCGAGCCCGCGTGCGCACCGTCATCGCCTACCTCGACGGGTATTCAGAGAAAGACTTCGAAGGCGCGGCGACCCGCACCGTCAGCCAGCCACGTTGGGAAGGCAAAACGATGTCGGGCGCCGACTATTTTCTCGAGCACGCCCTGCCAAATTTCTACTTCCACCTGACGCACGCGTACGCGATCCTTCGCCACAACGGCGTCACGCTCGGCAAACGCGACTATCTCGGGGCGCTCAGCCTTCGCGCCGCGCCCTGAGGTTTACGGTCGTTCAATCATCTTCATTGCCGGCAGTCTCGTCACTGCCGGCGGTGTCGTCGTCTTCGGTGGTGCGCCGCGACGCACGAACGGCGCCCGCCTTGGCGACTCGAATTTTTGCCGGCGGCTTCAGCGCGATCCGGATGAAATCGAGCACGTCCAGCAAGTCTCGCGGCGCTTCGCCCTGACCGGTGAGCTGGCTTCCAACGAAACGAGTGTTCACCAAAAGCTTGGCGTAGGCGGCGTTGCTCGGTCGAGCAGCCACGGTGCCGGTCGATCCCGATGCCTTGAGCTGCTGGCGAAATACCGCCGGCTGAACGCAGACATGCTCCGCGGGGTGGACGATCGCCGACAGCGCAGTCGCGATTTCCCAGCGCGCGGGCTCGCCATAAAATGCCGCCAACGCGCCGAGGTAGCGCTCGAAGCGCTGCTCGTACGGTGTCTTGCCATAGAGCAATTCGCGGGCGGCAACCGCGAGGCCGCGCTGTTGTTCGACGGTGACCGATTTCGGTTTCCTCAGTTGGGCGGAAGGGACGAGATCGGTTCGACCCAGTACGCTCGTCACGAGGTTCCACAGTTGTTCGTGCTTTTGACCGCTGATCAACGCATCGAGCGCTGAAGCGGAGAGCTGCTCCTTGGCCTCGCTGATCGCGGCATCGCGGTGTCGCGGTGCGCGACGCTCGGCGCCTTCGCCCCGAACCTCGACCAGCCATTTGGCGTCCTGCAGGCCTTCCGCATACGTCTCACGAAACTTTTCGACGTGGTCTGCGAATGTTGCGCCGCGTCGCGCCGTTTCACTGGCGTTCGCGCGTGCAGCCAGTATCCGCTGCAGCCGGGTGTAAGCAGCGCTCTGCTCCGCATTCGGCTGCTCAACGCGTCGCATCAGCTCGAAGAACCCGCTCGCCATCGTTCGCTCTTCGCCGTTGTCGAACAGATAGCCGCGTTTACCGTCTGCCTCCCACGCCAGCACGCCGACTCCCCAATCCTTGCGATTCTTATGAGCAAACAGTGACGGAGCGCGCGACACATTGGGGGCTACGGCCATGAGAACCTCGTGGTAAAGCTGCGGTGAAAGGGGGGCCCCGAGCAACAACCATGCTTTGCATGGCTTCCAGGGATACGAACCACCGCAGCCAGTGAATGCGCGAACACCTCGACGGCGAGGCGTCACGGCGGCAGGCAGAAGACAGACCTTAGCACAATTTACGGAGACGATCTCGAAGTCGCGCCGGTTTGATGGTAGTCGCCACCGCGCCTTGGCGACAAAAGTATTTACTATCTCGCGGAGATACAGGTCGGTCACCCCTCGCAATTCGCGCGGCGATGGCTCCTTGGCGGGGCAAGGCGGACCGCCCTGGCGATGCCTCCCGCGCGCGCCGGAATCTCACCTCCCGAGCGAGCGCCTGATCGTGGAGAAACGAGGTCTTTCCGCCGGACGGCCACGTAGCCGTGTGAACGGCTAACCGAAGATCCGCCGACGGGCGCGAATCGCACAGATTCGACCCTGGCATCAAGCCTGCTTGCGTGACGTTGGGTGACGACCCGGCGCCAGGGTGACGCCGCGGATTCGGGGGTGAGGAGGGGCCATGGCAAAGCCCTCGACGCGACCCAGTGCAAAATCGACCTTCTGCTCGGTAGCAAAACGTCCAAAAACCGGACGCGCAGCACCTAGACAGGATGTTCACGAATCGAGGTACCTCGCCGCTCGCCCTCAAGCGGGCCGACGGCATTCGCGAATGTCTTGGGAGCGGGAGCGGCTTTGGGTGCCCCTGACCTCGGCGAGCTCCTCACCGAGCGACGGGAGGAGATCGTGTCTCGCTTCGTTGCCGAAGTGCAGCGAAAAAATTTGCCGCCTCGACGGGTGTCACGCTCGCTGCTGGTCGATCACATCCCCAAGTTCCTGGACGAGATCGTCGCCGAGTCGACGCGGCTCCGCATCGTTCGCATGCGTCGAGACGCAGTCGATACGAGAGAGACGGCTCGCCGCCACGGCGAACAACGATGGAATCTCGGCTACGATCTCGAAGCGCTCATCCGCGAGTACGGCGTACTTCGTCACTGCATTCTCGAAACCGCCAAAGTTGCGGGCACACCGCTTTCGATCGACGACTTCGACGTTCTTGCCGAGTGCCTGAGCGTCGGCGTTGCCGAGGCAGCGACGGAGTACATCAAATACCGCGACGAACAATTCAATGCCCAGCGAGCGAACGTCGAATTTCTGGCGGAGGCGGGACAGCTACTGTCGTCATCCCTCGACTATCGCTCCACCCTCAGCCGGCTGACCGCGCTTCGTGCCGCGTCTCGCGGACTGCTGCGTGGTGCATCTGGAAGGCCAAGGGGGCGATGACATGCCCATTGCGCACGTCAACCCGGCGAAGATCGACATCGCACGGGAGATCTATCGCCGGTTTCCCTTGCCACCCGATGCTCCTCTTGGATACGCGGCGGTGCTGCGCACCGGAGAGCCGCAGCTCGTGGCAGAGGTTGATCCACACGTCCTCGAGCAGCTTGCACAGGGCCCCGAGCATCTGTCCCTTCTCCGGCGATCGACGCGCGTTCGTGGATGGTCATTCCCCTGCGCGTGCAACAGAACACGTTCGGCGCGCTGGCGCTCACCTATAGCGACTCGGACCGCAGGTATGCGGGCGAGGATTTGGTACTCGCGATGGAGCTTGCACGCCGCGCCGCGGTCGCCATCGACAACGCGCGGCTCTACGAAATGTCGCAGCACGCGCGTTCGCGGGTAGAGGCCGCCACGCGGGCGAAAGACGAATTCGTGGCGATGGTTTCCCACGAGCTGAGAAGCCCGCTCAACGCCATGTTGGGCTGGGTTCGGCTTTTGCGCGGAGGTGCTCTCACCGAGCAGAAACGCGATCACGCCCTCGAGGTCATCGAGCGCAACGCCAACGCGCAGAACCATCTCATCGCCGATCTGCTCGACATCAGCAGGATTATTCTCACCGGTAAGCTGCGAATCAACACCTCGCAGCTGGATTTCGCCACCGTGGTCGACATGGCGGTGGAGGGCGTTCGCCCTGGAGCCGACGCGAAGAGGATTCAAATCGGCACCGACCTCGATCGCGCCAGCGCGGTGATGCGAGGTGATGGGGATCGACTTCAGCAAGTCGTCTTGAACCTTCTCGCCAACGCCGTGAAGTTTACTCCCAAAGGGGGCGGGTCGCGGGGCTTCTGCGACGCGTGGAGTCAGACCTCCAGCTCACGGTGGAAGACAGCGGCGAAGGGATCGAGGCGGCCTTCCTGCCCCACGTATTCGACAGCTTTCGCCAGTCGGACGCCAGCACGGCGCGTCGCCATGGAGGGCTCGGCATCGGGCTGTCGATCGCAAAACACATCGTCGAGTTACATGGCGGAGTCATCGAGGCGCATAGCGCGGGAGTCGGACGAGGTTCGAAGTTCGTGGTCAGCCTGCCCATTAGTTCTCTCGTGTCCACCACGGTGGGTATGGCCCGGGTCGCCGCCACCCGGGAGCGGGGATTGGATGGCTTGGCGCCGCGCCGTTTGGATGGCATCCGCGTCCTCGTCGTCGACGACGAGCCAGACGCGCGCGAGCTCGTCGGCTACGTTCTCGAAAGTTGCGGTGCGGAGGTTCACGTTGCCGGGAGTGCCGCCGCTGCCATCGCCGAGCTCGGCAATTTCACGCCGCACGTCATCATCTCCGACATCGGCATGCCGGACGAGGACGGCTATTTTTTGATTCGAAGCGTGCGCACCCTGGCCGACGAAAGCAAAAAGAACATTCCGGCCATCGCCCTCACGGCGTTCGCACGCAATGAAGACCGCACGCGTGCGTTGGTGGAAGGCTTCAACCTGCACATGGCGAAACCCGTCGAGCCCACGGCGCTCCTTCAAGCGGTAAGCGATCTCGCAGGGCAGCCACGAACATGAAACGCCGCTATGCTCCCCGCGTCGATGGCCGTCCCGAACACCGCCCGTAAGTTTCCCTTCCTCGTTTTCTTGGTATGCGCAGCGGCCATCGCTGCCGGCGCCTGGTACGTGCTGCATGGCGGAACGTGGGAGGGCGAGCAAGAAGGTGCCGACGACGAGGAGGAACCGGCCCTCGTCAGGCCAGACGGCGGTGCGCCTCGTCGCCGTTCCAAGAAAAACGCACCCGGTCTCAAGAAGAAACCGAGCGACGGCCGTCTAGCCCGCGGCGGGCCCGCTCGTCAGGGAGCGAGCCCCGCGCCCACCGGCCCGAGCGGCATGAGCTACGAAGCCGCCATCGCCGGCAACAACTTGAACCTCGCGCCGGGGACGCGGGACGTGCCCGATCTCACGGACGCCGAGCTCGCCGGTCCCATCCGGGAAGGGACATTCCTCGACGCGTGCGGCGTGCCGAGCAGCACGCACGTGACGGTAAAAGTCGCCATCCGCAACGGTCGCGCCGTCGGCGTCAGCGTCGAGATGGCTCCGGCGAGCCGAGAAATGGGCTGGTGCGTCGAGCGGCACGTGCGCGGGCAGCAATGGCCTTCGAACGCGAAGATGGACTCGTTCGTAACGAGCTATTGATGATGGGTCCGGTCACGTGCCGCAGAAGGTTTCACGCACGCGCTCGTCTGGTCGCGGTGGATCGGCGAGATGAGCAAAGTCCGGCTGATCGTCGTAGGGTGTGGCGAGAACGCGAACGAGCGTCTCGAACGGCGCGAAGTCGGCGCGCTGCACGGCGGCGGCGATCATCTCCTCGACCCGGTGATTGCGAGGAATGAAAGCAGGATTGACGCGAAGCATGGCGCTTTTGCGATCCTCGGCGGCGACGTTTTCCCTCGCCAACCTGCGGCGCCAAGCCTCCGCCCAATCGTAAAAAGCGCCGGGCTCCGCGAACTGAGCGGCAATTTCTGCGTCTCTCGACGCGTCGGTCGCCGCCGCGCACAAGCGCCGGAAGAAAATCGTGTAGTCGACGCCGTTCGAAGCGAGCCGCTCCATCAGATCAGCGGCGAGCACGGGATCATCTTCCTCTTCGCGCAAAAGTCCCAACTTGGCTCGCAGAACACGCGCATGCGCCGCCTCGAACTGGGCGGGGAACACCTCGAGGCGTTCCTTGGCGAGGCGAATCGCGTCCTCCTGATCGTCGGCGAGGAGCGGCAACAGCGCCTCGGCCAGGCGCGTCAGGTTCCAAAGCGCAATCCGCGGCTGATTCGCAAACGCGTAGCGACCACCGCGATCGATCGAGCTAAATTTCTTGGCGGGGTCGTACTCGTCCAGAAAGGCGCAGGGACCGTAGTCAATCGTCTCACCGGAGATCGACGTGTTGTCGGTGTTCATGACGCCATGCACGAAGCCGACCCCGAGCCAATGCGCAACGAGCCTCGCCTGCGCTTCGACCACGCGCTCGAGCAAGGAGAGCGCCTCGTTCCCGCGCCGCGCCGCGTCCGGATAGTGCCGAGACAGCGCGTACGTCGTGAGCGTGGCGAGCGCTTCGCGATCGCTACGCGCAGCGAAGAATTCGAACGTGCCCACGCGCATGTGGCTCGTCGCCACACGGGTGAGCACCGCCCCCGGGAGAACTTCGTCTCGAAGCACCGGCTCACCGGTCGTCACTGCGGCGAGCGCCCGTGTCGTCGGTACGCCGAGAGCTGCCATCGCCTCGCTCACAACGTACTCGCGCAGCACGGGCCCGAGGGCGGCGCGACCGTCGCCACCACGCGAGAACGGCGTTCGACCCGCACCCTTCAGTTGAATGTCGCGACGCGTTCCATCCACGCCCACGACCTCGCCGAGCAAGATGGCCCGCCCGTCGCCGAGCTGCTGCACGAAGCTGCCGAACTGGTGTCCGGCGTACGCGAGTGCAATCGGATCGGCGCCCTCCGGCAGCGCGTTGCCCCCCAACATCGCCGCTACTTCCGCCGAATCGAGCTTTTCGGGATCCAGTCCGAGTAGCTCGGCAAGCGCGTGGTTCATCTTGACCAGGCGCGGTTCGCGAACTTTGGTGGGGGCAACCCGAGCGTAAAAGCGATCGGGAAGACGAGCATAACTGTTGTCGAAGGCAAGCATGCGATGGCAACTTGCCATGCTCGGAATCCGGAAGCCCGACCGAATTTTCAAATCCGCCGCAGTCGTGTCCAGCCCTCACGCCGTCGTTCGTGCGTCGGTCAGCCTTGAGAACCCCTCATTTCAGCAGCTCAATATCGTCGATGGTGAGATCGATCGGAAAGGTGCCCATTCCGGGATACGTGAACTGCCACTCAATGCCGGTGATCTGATGCGGATCGAATTCGTTGGGCACGCCGCCGGTGAGCTCCGTCCACGAGACGCTGACGGTGGTGCGCGCACTTGTCACCGGAATCGTCTTCGACGCGAACGCGCACGTTCCCACGCACGTTCCGCACGATGACGTGGTTGAGTCCGTCGATGCGGGCGTGTCATTGGCCGTCCTCATTTGGAAGACGAGCATGCCGGTAGGGACGGGATCGCCTTGGATGCTGAATTGAATGCCCGAGAATGTGGATAGGTCGATGACGCATACGGGATAAATATTGCCCGCGGTCGTGCAATTCCACCAAAGCCCGAACCCGGAGTAAGTGCCGAGTGTTCCGGTGACGCGCCAATGGTTCTCGCGCATTTCGCTGGCAATGGGATAGGCCGGCGGCGCCGCATCGGTGCAGGGATCGGCCGCCGCTCCGGGATAGGCATACACCCCGCCCCAAACGGGCGCTCCGTAGAGGCCGAACACGGGGGGAATTCCTCCTGCGGGAGCCGTGAAGTCGGCAATGATCGGGGTCGCTATCGATAACGGCATGGCACACCATGTCGGTAGCGGCCCCATTGGACAGATCGGGGGCGCTCCGACGTCCATCGTCGTCGTTCCACTTCCGGTCCGGCCATCTGGCCGAACGATGGGTGCCCCCCCGCCCCCATCCGTCCAATCGGCGTCCTCGGTCGTGCACGAGACACCGACTGCGGCCACGAGAGAACAGAGAGCGACGTACCGAACTTCTGACCGGCGTCGCGCTGCTCGCGCAGACTTCGCGTCATTCGACGGCATGGCTTGCCTTCTCTCGATAGAGGCCGAAATCGTCAATCCACAGCTCGACGTCGGATTCCTTCGGCATGCGAATGGCCCGCGCCAAGATGGCGGAGCGGTCGATTCCGTTCGCAACGCGGTTCGGCCAAGCAGCCTGGTTGAGCGAAGCGAAGGGTACACGGTGAAACTGCCACTCTTCGGTCGCAAACAGGACGGCATAAAACTGATTCCCACAAGCATGGGCGGAAGGAACGGGAACGACGACCGTGATCATGCCGTTCGGGTCGACGACGGTGGAGCTGCCCGCCATGCCGGCTTGGGGGACGCACAAGCGGTAAGGTAGCTCGACCGTGGTCGGATCATCGACGAAAAGGGTGAATCCTCTGGTGGAGCGACCGGGGCTGCGCGCCCAGAAGGAGAATCCGTCAAACCCTGAGGCGTCGCCGTCCCAACCCGACAAGGCGACGAAGGCACCTCCCCAGTCACGATTTCCGCGTGCGCGCAGGATGACCGCCAATTCACTGCCGCAACGCCCGCCGTTCTCGATGACGCCGGTTCCGACGTCTTGAATCGCGCCCGGCGTATTGTCGGCAGTCCCGATGAAGCTCATCGAGCCATCTTCGTAGTCCTCGAGAACGCGCAGTTCGTAGGCATCCGCCGCGGTGCAGTCGACGGGCGGCGGATCGCGCTGCGACCCGCCACACGCACTCCCAAAGAAGAGTGAGGTAGCGACAACGATGGGCAATCGGATCCGCGCAGTCGTCGATCGAATGTGCGGAGCGAGCATCGGCGTTCCTACCACCAGAACGTCCCCGAGAACGAGAGGACGTGTCGGTCGGGGTTGCGGGTGGGATCTGGCGTGGGAGGAAAGCCGGTTCTGGCTTCGACGCGGCTTCCCGACGCGAAGTGCGAATACTGGAGGGCGAACTCGTCACGGCTCAACCATCCCGTGTGAAAAAGAAGACGCGGTGAAAAGATCGACATCGCCTTGGTGTTGTCGTCGCCATCGAGGCGGACGTGGTCGAACCGGGTCGACACGGCGAACCACGATAGAAGATTGTAGGTGAGTTCGACGCCGCCCTTCAGCTTGAACACGCCGTCGTAGGCTGGATCGTCACTCCGAACCTTGGTGCCGACGCCAAAGAGGCTGACCCTCAGGTCGGGACTTTTGCCCGTGTAGAGCTCATCGAACATGAGGCGCACCATGCTGAGATCGTATTGCGCACCAAATGTCGTGAGCGAACCGTCGCCGCCGCTGGCCGGCCCCAGGTACTCGCTGATGAGCTCTGGACCGCCGCGCGCATTCAAGATCTCGATCACGCCGGAAACGGTCGCGGCATTGGTGGCCAACGTTCGCACGATTCCGGCGTAAAGGTGACCGTAACGTCCGGCGGTAAGGCGGGCATCGGCGCCGAACACGGTGATGCGCCCATTCGGTATGAGACCGCTCGGAATCTGATCGTCCTGGCTCCAGCTCGTCAGGTAATGAAGGCCGAGCTGAGCGAGGTCGGCGTACGCGGCGCCGGCATGCAAGTGGTTGACGAAGCTCGCCCCGACGTCAGCGCTCGCAAAGTCGTTCCAACCGGACGGGACCAAACCGGCGGGGGGCCGACCGAGTTGCCCACCAAGACCCTGCTCGAGTACGAAGGTCGTCGCTCCCAGCTTGTAGCCGGCCGTGATCGTCTCGCCGATTGCATTGACGCGCGCGATGAGCGGCGTCCCATAGCGACCGGCGTCGTACGCGCCCATCGGCCCATAACGGCCCGTCATCGCGCCCACCTTCACCTCGAGCGGCATCGCGAGCACCTTCGACAAATTGACGGTCAAAAATGCGTCGTTGACGCCGAGCTGGTCGACCGGATTGTAATAGCCGGCCGCATCGGGAAAGGCTCGGGCGGCGAGGATGGCCGTCGCTGACACCGTCGAGTTGCCGTAGATGAAATTGAGCTGGACCCAGGGATCGGGAACCACGCCGACGTATTCGAAGCTGCGCAGGTGCTGCGGGATCAAAGGCGGATTGTGAAGGACGATCGAGCTCTCCCCTGCTCGCGGGGCCGGGCGCTCGAGTAAGCCTACGCGCAGGGGGAGCAGCAAAAAACCGTGGAAGTCGAGCACATCCGTTTTGGATTCGCTCGGTTTGATCCCGAGAGGTAGGGAGGGTGGCGGGTTTCGCGTTTGCGGTTCGCCCGGCGCAAGCCCCAGCCGGGGAAGCGCGGCATTCGAATCCTCTTGCTGGGCGAGGGCCATTGTCGATACGAAAAGCGAAGCCGACATTGAGATTGCAGCGAGTCCAATTCGCATCAGCGTGTCTTTCGCAATTGGATCATCGGGTGGCTGGCAAAGGTCTCGAGCATCGACAGTGAGCTTTCGTTCGATCAGAACGTCATGTAGGCACCGAGCGTCACGACATCGCGGTCCAGTCGAAGCGCCGAATTGTTGTCGGCGACATCGCTGTAGAAATTCCTCGTGTAGGCCAGCATGAAGCGGTCGGTGCTGAGCCAATCCGAGGAAAACGCGATGCCCGGCGAAATACTGGCCGCCGTCCAGCGCCCGAAGGCGGTGTAGCGGTTCTCGACATAGCTTTGAAGGGTGGCGCGGACCCACGAGAGCGCGACGAATTCAATCTGCATTCCGGCGTAGTATCCGGCCTTGTGCTCATAGAACGGGTCGCGCGAGGCGAGCGTCCAATAGCGAAGCCCAGCGATCGCGAGGCGCAGGTCCTGCGAGCGGCCATCGAAGCTGCGCGGGTACCAGAGGATTCGCGCCAGGCTCATGTCGTATTCGGCACTGATCGCGGCTAGCGCGCCGTTTCCCCGACTCACGGGCCCGAGGAATTTGTTGACGAGCTCACGCGCTCCTTGCGTCCAATCGATTCCCCACCAGATACCGTCGCCGACCGAAGCCGCGCGCCTGAAATTCCAATACGCGGCGCTTACGCCGATCTGCCCATAAGGATCGCCCATCCAGCGCGTCTCGAGAATGTACGTATCGAGTCGCCCATCGGCGGCAGGCGTGTTCAATAAAAAGGTCGGAAGATATTTGCGTTCGTCGGTTCCGTACGCGCTCGCATAATGCAATTTCAACGAGTACTGGTTCTTGAAGCTCACGCCCAAATGGGCGTGATGCACGAACGTGGAGACGCCGGTTTCGATCCACCCCTGGTATTCACCGCGCAGGTAGTCTTCCGGAACGCCCGGCACGCCCAGAACCCCGTGCGTCAGGTAAAGCCGCCAGTTCGGATCGACGTCGTATTCGGCGTTGGTGGTTTCGCCGTAGCCGCGCAAGGCGAGCATGGGGCCATAGATCCCCCATCCCCACTGTCCTGGGCCGGCGAAGTTCTCCACGAATGCACCCACCTTGAAATTCAGGCGCAAACGACCGAGCGGCTCGGGGCGCACCGTCAAATAGGCTTGGCCGAGGCTCGGGCCGTTTTGGGGGGCGAAGTACCCTTGTCGCTCTTGCCCCGAAAACCGCGCGTAAAAAAGAACCGTGCTGGAGACGATCGCGTTGCCGAACTGAAGACTCAGGGTCGCACCGGCGCCCGACCAAAACGGTTGGCGTCCGAGCGTTCGCGCCGGCACATGGAGTGGTGTCCCCTCGTAGCCGGAAGGTGCATTGTCGGGGCGACGCCCGATTCCGATCGATTCCCAGCCCGAGAATCGTCCACCGAGACGGAACGCCCATTCATCCTTCTCTGTCGGCGCACCGAACGAGGGCGCTCTCCCTCCCGGGGCTGGCCCTGCGGGCGGAGCGTCTGGTGATAGCCCCAGGCCGGGCGGGCGCGCCGAGCCCGGAAGCGAATCGGCCGGTTTGACGACATCGCCCTCCGCGCGCGCGGTCTCGGACATCGCGCCGCAGGCGAGCAGCGTCATGACGAGCGCAAGTCGACGCGAGCGTCGTCCCGCCAAGAGTCGCACTGTCGCCAAAGAGCAGCCTCGCCGCCGAAGAGCCCAGCAGCCGGCGCTCGTTGTGAACATTGTCAGGGCGGCTGGATCGCGACCGAACTCGCATTATCGGCATTGATGCCGGCTGCAGGCACGGCGGATCCGTGCGCAGCTAACATGAAGGTCGCGACGGCCCAATAGTCGTCGGGGGCTACCCACTCGGCTCGCTTTTTTGCGGGGTGCGTTTTCAGAAATTCAAACAGGTCCTGAGCAGTCCGGAACGGATCACGCCAAGGGGCGCCGGCAGGTCGCGTCTGCTGTCGAATCCGAAGTTGCTCGGAGTCGTTGATCGCCAAGCTACCTGCGCCCGCGCTATCACGCGGGTAGATCGGCAGCGCACCGGGCCCGAGGACCGCAGGAGCCTGCGCCAATCCCTCGCCGCGGTCGCCATGACACTCGGCACATTCCTTTGCGAACAGGTCGGCCCCGCGCGCTGTGACCGTGCGGGCCTGGGCCAAATTGGCCGGAGTCGCGCCGAACTGCGTAGCGCCACACGCGGTCACGATCGCCCCGAGCAGGGCGATGGCTTGCGAGATTCGTTTGCGAGCGAAACCGAACATCGTCGTCTCTTCCTTCCTGGTCAAAGTCCTATCCCGCTTCATGGGTCACGCGGAGAGAAAAAAATGAGCCGCGATCACGGCTCACAAATCGACATGGTCGAAGCGCGATTGAGGTCATCAAATGCCGTTGTCGGATGGCGAACCGTCGTTGACCGAAGAGCATTCGGTCGAGTACGGTAAAAACCACGATTCTCCCTTTCGTCCAAGCTTGCTCTCATTGCAAGCGCGAGAGTGGCATCGCGTCGTCCCGTCTTGGGATTGGAGGTTTGAAATGCTTCGTCTAGGCGCTTTCTCGACAATGACTCGTTTAGGACTCCTGATGCTTTCGAGCGCGTGGTTGATCACCGGCGCTTGTGTCTCGGATGAGAACCCGGGAGCCACCGGCGGTACGAGCGGTACGGGCGGTTCCGCCGGCAGCACGACCGGCGGTGCAGGAAAAGGTGGCGGCGCCGGCACGGGCGGCAGCGCAGGAGCCACGGGCGGCGCCGCGGGAACCACGGGCAGCGGAGGGACCGCGGGCGCAGGGACGGGCGGAGCAGGAACCGGCGGCGCCGCGGGAACGACCGGCGGCAGCGCAGGAACGACCGGCGGCAGCGCCGGCAAGGCGGACGCCTCAACCGACGCCGGTCCGCCGGTGATGTGCCCTCCGCCTGCTCCTTTGACGATGTGCACGCCGGCCACGCCGGTCGCGAATGCGCTCGTCTCGGACTTCACCGCCGAAGGCGGCGCTCCCATCGTGTTCGGCGCCTATGGCGCTCCGATCTGGGGAGGCGCTTACGTTTATCCAAGTACGATTCCCGACCCGTGCATCGACGCTGGCCCGGCGATGTTCCCAATCACGAGCGATCTCAGCGCCGGCAATTGGCATCTCAGCGGCACCGTTGGCACCTATTCGGGATTCGGATTGTGGTGGAACTGCACGTCGGGCGGCGCGGATCACGGCGTTTGCACCATCGACGCATCCGCCTACTCGGGCATCCAGTTCTCGATCCGCGGAGACGCCGGTCCCATGGGATCCGTCGGCTTCGCGATCTCGACAGCCGACGACAGCGCAGTCTCGACCGATCTGGCTAAGCCGAGCTGCGGCACGTGCGCCGGAGCGGCCTGTGCGCCGCCTTCCGTCAACGTCCCCGTGACGACCGCCGGGTCCACTGTCACCTTGCGGTGGTCCGACTTCGTCGGCGGTGCTCCGAACGCGCTCGATCCCGGCAAGATCACGGGAATCGCGTTCACCTTGCCGTGGGGCGGAACCGGCACGAACGCCGCGGATCTAACGATTGACGACATCCGATTCGTCTCCCTCGGCGACGCCGGACCGACAACGCCGGATGCGACGGCCACCGACGCACCCGCCACGGACATGGGTTCGGACACGAACCGCGAGGCGAGCGCCGATTGAGCGCTCCGTCTCGAGGCCCCCTCACGCCGTGAGGGGGCCCTCTCCTGCGCGGTCAGCGCCGTTGCGCAGACGATGTCGAACGCGCGGGATCACCGTAGAGAATCCCTCTGCCCCCCGATCCCAGATAAACGCGCCCGTACATGCGTGGATCGCAGCTGATCAAGCCGATCCACCCGAATTGATGCTCGGCGTCGTCGATGCGTTCGAACGTCACCCCGCCGTCGTCCGAGCGGTGTATGCCCGCGCCGATCTGCGTCGTCCCGGCGGCGTATACCGCGGGGTACGTTTGTCCGGGGGCGGCCTGCCCGAACCCCACCGCTGATGCAGCCTGCAGCGCGCCCGCATTCGTGAAGGTCACGCCCGAGTCAATCGAGTGATGAAGGCCCACACTGGTCGTGATCCACACGTCCCCTTCTCTGCCGAAAACCGGGCGGGGGCGACTCGCGCCTCGCGGTAGAGCGGCACCGGCCGCAAATGTCGCGCCTCCGTCGGTGCTCACGTAGAGCTGCGTCAAGTTGGCTCGTGACAGGTAAAACGTATTGGCATTGACCCGGTCGGCGGCGAGCTTGCCGTTGGCGGTATTGGCGGGAAGCCCTGCCGCCGCGGTCCATGTCCCTCCTCGGTTGCGCGAGTAACTGACCGCGCCTGCCGCGGGTGACCACACGATCGTGTTGCCGTCGGCCGAGAGGGCGATCGAGCCGGCGCCGGTGCTTCCGGCGGGCTCCGTCGCAAACGGGGTCCAGGTGCTACCGCCGTCGTTCGAAATAGCGCCGCGACGCGCCGTGGTGGAGCCCGAGATCGTTCCCACGCGGACGACCAGCGAGGGGTTTCCTTCGGCGAAATCGAGCGCAGTGGTGTTGCCGAAGATGGGCTGCGAGAACATGCCGGCAGGCGGTGAGCTATCGAAATCGTCGTGACGAAATCCACCGAGATCGCCGAGGCCGCTGATGAGATGCGCTCCTTCCGGTGGACTGACTAAGTCGAGGGCGACCGTCTGCTCGAGTCCTTCGTTCGAGAAAGACCAATGCGTGGCCGCGTCCGAATCGGCAGAATCCACGTCATCGCTCGACCATATGCCTTGGCCGGTGATGTAGAGCGCCCGATTCGGGTGAAAGGGATCGATCTCGATATCACCCATCCAGCCCGTCGCGCTCGGCGTGCGGCCGTGCCAATAGAGCCACTGTGCGCCCGCGACATCCCGCACGGCTTCGGTGCCGATCGCTTTCCAGCTCGCACCGCCGTTCGTCGAGCGGTAGATCTCATCGGGGGCCCACCAATCGATGGTCGATACCAGCAAAGTAGTGGGATGGGCCGCATCCACCGTGAGCCCGCCATACCCACAGTTGCAATTCGGACGCGGACTGACGTCGAGCCACGTCGCTGACGCGGTGTCGAATTTCCATATTGCCCCCCGCGTGATCGCGTTCGGTCCGGGGCCGTTGTTGTACGCAAGATAGAGGACGCCGCAGCCTTCCCAAGCCGCATGGTGCGGCATGAGCCCCGGCGGCGGTTGCCCTGGCACCGCCTCCCAGCTCGAACCGGCGTCCGTCGTGCGATAGAGAGCGGTCCCGGTCGTCGTCGCCACGCCAACATAAAATGTCCGCGTCGGCTGGCCGGGCCGCCCGCTCGAGCGATCGAACGAAACGAAGCTGAGTCCGAGGTTGGTGTCGCCCACGCCCGGAAATCCGGGCACCGTTGCCCAGTTTCTCGCCTCGTCCGAGCTTTTCCAAAGGCCAGAACGCGAGGCGAAGTAGAGTGTGCTCGTGAGGTTGGGATCGATGGCGAGGCGTTCTCCCATTGAGCGGCCATCGGCGTTGCCGCCCATGGGCACTGCGATGGGGTTGCGCTCCCAGGTGTTGCCGGCGTCGTTCGAGCGGAGGATGACGCCGTTGCCGGAGGTGACGTAGGTGCCGGCCGCGAGGTACACACGCCGCGCATCCGATGGATCCGCGGCCACGCTCTCGATGCCCATCAGGTTCGGTTCGTTGCGACCTATCCAATCGGTTAGGGGAATCCATCGCCGCGATTCCGCGTGGAATCGATACGCTCCCCCCACGTCGGTTCGCGCGAAGACGAGATCCGGCTGCGCCGTGCTGAAGACGATGCCGGAGACGAAACCGCCACCCGAGATTTTTACGTTCTTCCAAGCGTAGGGCCCGGTCACGTCTGGCGCGTCGCCGATGCTCACCTCGCCTGCGCCGGTGCCCATCGAGCATGCGCCGGCTGCGCCATCGATTTCGGGCGAAGTGCCGGCGCCGCCCGGCCCGTTCCCTCCCCCGGCCGTAGCCCCTCCTCCGCCCGAAGTTCCGCTTCCGCTGCCCGCCCCGGTCTGATCCGACGAGCGTTGATCGACGCATCCGCTCACGAGGACAAACGCGCCCGCCAGCCAGGCGCAAGAAAGAGTCTTCACCTCCGATCTAGTCGCTGAGGGGACGATTCACGGCTCAACCTACAGCACGAGCGCGGCACGCAGACACGTCGCTGGATTTGTAACGTGCGCTCGTGGTACCCGCCAATCATGAAGTTCAGCCATGGCGTCTGGACCATGCGCGAAGGGGTGAGCGCGATCTACCCCGAGCGCGTCGCCGACCACCGGATGGCCGACGGGGCCCTCGAGCTCACGTGTCTCAACCGCGGGCCCGAAGAGAAGCTCAATGCCTACGCCCTCTCGGTTCGTCTGAGCTCCCCCATGCCCGACGTCGTTCGCGTCCGTGTTTCGCATCGTCAGGGTGCGATGCGCCGACGACCGAGCTTCGTTCTCAATGACCAGGCCAATGCGCTCCCCATCGCCCTCAGCGAAACCGAATCAGAGCTCTCGCTGTCGAGCGGGCAGCTCACGGCGAAGATCGCCAGACGCCCCTTCGAACTCACGTTCTGTCACGAAGGGCGCACCGTGACGCGAAGCGCACAGCGTGCGCTCGGCGTCATGAAGGCCGCGGGATCGGGCGAGTATCTGATGCAACGACTTTCACTCGGCGTGGGTGAGTGCGTCTACGGTCTCGGCGAGCGATTCGGGCCCCTCCTTCGAAATGGACAATCCGTTCCGATCTGGAACGAAGATCCCGGCACCGCGACCGACCTCGCCTATAAGAACGTTCCCTTTTATCTGACCAGCGCGGGGTACGGCGTCTTCGTCGCGAGCCCGGGCCGGCTCGAATTCGAGGTCGGGACGGAGCGCACCGCCGCCGTTCAGTTCAGCTCCGCGGAAAACGAGCTCGATTACTTCGTTATTTTCGGCCCTACGCCTCGCGAGGTGCTCGAAAAATACACGCGTCTCACGGGTCGCGCCGCGCTGCCTCCGAGTTGGAGCTTCGGTCTCTGGCTCTCGACATCGTTTCTCACCGACTACGACGAGCGCATCGTCACCGAAGAGCTCTTGCAGGGGATGGTTGCGAGGGATATTCCCGTTTCGGTCTTTCACTACGATTGCGCGTGGATGCGGGAACATCACTGGTGCGACTTTCAATGGGATCCCGATAAATTCCCTGACCCCCCCGGCATGCTTCGACGCTTGCACGAGCGCGGACTGCGCGTTTCGGTGTGGATCAATCCCTATGTGTCCGAGCTCTCGAGCCTCTTCGCGGAAGGCCGCGACCGCGGATTTTTTTTGAAGAATCGCAAAGGAGAGGTCTATCAGCGCGACGACTGGCAACCGGGCATCGCACTCGTCGACTTCACCAACCCCGACGCGGTCTCCTGGTACCAGGGCGCGCTGCGCCGTCTCTTGGAAATGGGTGTCGACTGCTTCAAGACCGACTTCGGCGAACGCATACCGGACGACGCCGTCTACTTCGACGGCTCCGACCCCGAGCGGATGCATAACTTCTATCCCTATCTCTATAATGAGGCGGTTTTTTCGTTGCTCGAGCAGTTCCACGGTAAGGGCAAGGCCGTCGTTTTCGCGCGCTCGGCGACGGCGGGGTCGCAGAAGTTCCCTGTTCATTGGGGCGGCGATTGCGATTCCACCTTCGAATCGATGGCGGAAACGCTGCGCGGTGGGCTCTCCTACGCCATGTCGGGAGGGGCATTCTGGAGTCACGACATCGGCGGCTTTTCCGGCACCGCGCCGCCCGCACTCTACAAGCGCTGGGTCGCCTTCGGGCTGCTATCCAGCCACAGCCGGCTCCACGGCTCGACCAGCTACCGCGTGCCATGGAGCTTCGACGAAGAGTCCGTCGACGTGCTGCGGTTCTTCACGCATCTGAAGCACCGGCTCATGCCCTATCTGTGGAGCTGCGCGCACGAGGCGTACACGACCGGCATGCCCATGATGCGCGCCATGGTGCTCGAGTTTCCGGACGATCCGGCCTGCCGATATCTCGATCGCCAATACATGCTGGGTGGCGAGCTCTTGGTCGCGCCGATCTTCAATGAAGAAGGGTCCGTCGACTACTATCTGCCGCACGGAACGTGGACGGACTTCTTCACGGGCCGGCGGATAGAGGGCGGGCGCTTTTTCCAGGAGCGTGGGGCGGACTTTCTGCGCATTCCGCTCTTCGTCCGGCCGGGCACGCTGCTGGCGGTGGGGCTCCGCCATGATTGCGCGGTCTACGATTACCGTCGCGAGGTGATGCTGCACGCGTTCGAGTTGGTCGATGGTTCGCGTCGATCCATCGCCATTCCCGACTCGGAGGGGCAAAACCCGCTCTCGTTTCACTGTCAGCGCGACGGCGCACGCATCGTGCTTTCGTCGTCCGGTGACAACGCGCCGCGAATCTTGCTGCACGGCGACAGCGAGCACGAGCGCGTGGTGAATGGTTCCGTCGAGCGCCATCCCGATGGGCTGCTCGTTTCGTGGACCGATCCCGCCCTGCCCCTCGAAATCGTGCTGGCGAATAGCCCGAGCTGAGCTGAGCCGAAGTCGCGGCGTCGAGCGACTAACGGGTTGTCACATGGTCCTGCATCCTGCGCTACGCAACTCCCGCCCTCGGTTCAACGCATTCTTACCCGTGCTGCTCGGCGCGCTTGGCCTCGCGCCGGCCTGCCTAAGGCCGCCGCCGCTCGGCGCCGAGCCTGGTCAGAAGGCAGCCCCGAAAGGCGCGACCGCGGCGGGCGAGTCCGGCGCCGTGGTCGCGGCTGGATACTACGAGCCGACGTGGGGCGACTCGTCAGGACGCGATGGCAAGGGCGGCGTGAAGCTATCGCTCAGCACCGAAAAGAAACTTCCGCTCGTGACGAGTGATTTCGACAAAGCCAAGCGGGGCGACAAGGTCACGGGCACGAAACCCGATTGGCTGCTCTTCCACGGTCCGGGCGCGCTCAGCCTGGCCATCGATTTTGTCTGGATCACGAAGTCCGACGAGAAATACTTCGGCAACGCGTGGGCGGGAGGCGGGCTCGCGTTCAACACCTCCTGGTCGCCGGTCGACGGGACGGGGGCCCGCTACCTCGTTCTTTGGGCCAAGGCGAACGCCGCGGGCCTCAAACTCGCCGTCAATCTTCATTCCACATCGAAAGCCAAAGGGAAGGAGGACACCGGGCCCATCGAGTTGTCCGAGTTCGTCCCTGGCGGGCAGCTCGATGGAACATGGCGGCGGATCGTGATCCCGCTCACCGCGTTTCCCGAGGTGGACCACGTCGACCTCAAGGGATTGCAGCAGGTCGCTTTCAATTTGCTGGCCGGCTATCCCGAAAATAAGAACGTCGCCGTCTATTTCGACGATGTCTATCTGACCAACATCGACATGGTGACGCCAGTCTCGAATCTCGGGTACCTAGCGCGGCCCGATGGCGTGCGACTCGTGTGGGAAAAGGATGGCACCGAGAAAGTGGAGCAGTTCGCAATCAGCGTGAACGGCAAACCCGCACTCAAGGCGGACGCAAAGGCACGCTCCGTGCTCGTGCCCACTTCGGCACTCGGGAGCGCTCGCCCCGCCGTGCTCGGTATCGCATGTCTCGGCGCCAACGAGGCATCCGACGAACAAACCGTGAAAGTCGACGTTTCCACACGACCATCGCTTGCCGCCACCGTCAAACTCGGCGCGCCGGCGCACGAGATATCCCCTTTCATCTTCGGCATCAACTGGGGCTCCGCCTCGGCCGTCAAGGACATCGGCGCCACCGTACGGCGGTGGGGCGGGAATCGCAGCACCAAGTACAATTGGAAATACGATGTCGATAGCGCCGGTATCGATTGGTACTTCTTGAATGATTACAGCAAGCCCCCGCACACGCCCGAAGAAAAGAAAAAGTATCATCAGTTCATCAAAGAAGCCTTGGCCGGAGGCGCCGAGGTCAACTTCGGCATCCCCATCGTACCGCTGATCGCAAAGCCGCATCCGGACGAGAAGCAGCGCTATTGCAGTTACCCCGTCAAACTCTATCCCGAGCAGGAAAAGACGGACGGTCAAGGATGCGGCAACGGCAAGAAGCCGAACGGCGACGTGATCTGGGACAACGATCCCAACCTCGCCATGACCAAAAACTCGCCCGAGCTCCAGCGTGAGTTCGTGGAAACGGTGGTCAAGCAGTTTGGCCCGGCTTCACGAGGCGGCGTGCAGTTCTACAGCCTCGACAACGAGCCTGGCCTTTGGATCAACACCCACCGCGACATCATGCCGCAAGGTGTCACCGCCGAGCAGCTGGCCGATTGGAACATCCAATACGCAAGCGCGGTCAAGACGGCGGACCCGAGCGCTCAAGTGATCGGGTTCGGAGCGTGGGGCGTCCTCGAACTGGCCGGCTCGAACGAAGACTACCTGCCGCCCGGCCCCGCTGGCTACAAGCGGCAGAAGGAAGAGCTCAAAGAGGCGGACAAGTATCGCGAGCGCAAGAAACACGGCGGCGATTCACAGCTCGTGTACCTCCTCAAGCGTTTCAAGCAAGCCGAGGCCAAGGCGGGCAAGCGTCTCATCGACGTCGTGGACATCCACTGGTACCCCGAGCTGTACGGTAAAGACGCCAAGGGTGAAAAGCGGCGGACCCTGGATGATGTCCCTTACGACAAGGCGTTCGCGCGTCTGCAATGGGAAGCCATGCGCGAATGGTACGACCCGACCTTTCAGCCCACGGCGGAGCTCGAATCGTGGACGGCCGGCGCCAACGCAGAAATGCTCTGGCAGCCGTACCACCCCGTCATTGCTGCGCTGCGGAAGATCCTCGACACGTATTATCCGGGGACGAAGCTGGCCATCAACGAATACGATACCGGCAGCCCCGAGCACTATCACGGGGCCCTCATTCGCGCTGCGGCTCTCGGGATCTTCATGCAAGAAAATCTGTATATGGCGCAGAACTGGCACCAGACTGAAAGTAACAAGTTTACGTATTGGGCGCAGAAGATGTACGGAAACTACGACGGGAAAGGGTCGCGCGTGGGCGGGAAGTTCGTACCGAGTCAATCCAGCCAACCCGACCTCTTGACCTTCGCCTCGACGAGCGGGGCAGGCTTCCGGATCGTGCTCGTCAACAAGAATCCCGACGAGCGCATCGAAGCCAGCATCGCGCCTTCCAGCCCGTCGAGCCGGTTTCGAACCTACACGCTCAGCGAAACGCTCGGTCTTCGGCTTCTCGAGGACCAGGGCGAGACGCATGGCAAGCCGCTCGCCGTGGTGGTGCCGCCTTACTCGGCCGTGCTCGTCGTCGCGGAGTGACCGCTGCCTACGCCGCCCATTCGATTCGGTTGCGCCTGGTATCCCGAGCACTGGGACGAATCGCGCTGGCCGGAAGACCTCCGCTTGATGCGCGAAGCGGGCATGAACGTGGTGCGCATGGCGGAGTTCGCATGGAGCCGACTGGAGCCGGCAGAGGGTCGTTACGATCTCGATTGGCTCGAGCGCGCCGTCGATCTCGCCGCCCAGCACGGCTTGGCCGTCGTGCTGGGCACGCCGACCGCCGCGCCGCCGGCGTGGATGACGCGTCGCTATCCGGAAACGCTGCTCGTCCGCGACAATGGGCGCGTTGCGACCCATGGCAACCGCTGCCACTTTTCGCCTACCAACCCCCGCTACCGAGATTTCTGTCGCAAGATCGCCGAACAAATGGCGCAGCGCTTCGGCCGCCATCCGCACGTCATCGGCTGGCAGATCGACAACGAATATAGCGGCGTCTCCTACGATGAAGACACGCGGGTAAGGTTTCATGAATTTTTAAAGGACAGCTACTCAACGCTCGATAGCCTGAACGCGCGTTGGGCGACCGCCTATTGGAGCCAGACCTACGGCGACTGGGCGGAGATCCCGCTACCTCTCGGGAATCACCACCCGGCTTTAATGCTCGAGTTTCGCCGGTTTCTCACCCGTGTGTACATCGATTACCAGCGCGTTCAAATCGATGCGATCCGCCGGCACAGCGATCGCTTCATCACGCACAACTTCATGGGGTGGTTCGACCTCTTCGATCACTACGCGCTGGCGAAAGATCTCGATCTCGTTTCTTGGGACAGCTATGTCGGAACCGGTCATCTCGATTACGTCAAAGCCGGCGCTGCGCATGACCTCGCGCGCGGCTTCTCGGGCAAAAACTTCTGGGTCATGGAGACACAGCCGGGATCGGTCAACTGGTCTGCCATCAACAACGCACCCAACCGAGGCGAGCTCAAAACGATAGCTTGGCAAGCCATCGGCCACGGGGCAGACGCGATCCTCTATTGGCAGTGGCGCAGCGCCCTCAACGGACAGGAGCAGTACCATGGCTCCGTGGTGGGACCCGACGGCACCCCACGCCCCATCTACCGCGAGATCCAAGAGCTAGGAATGGACCTCGCCCGCTGCGCAGACCACCTCGTCTCGACCATGATCGTTGCCGATTGCGCAGTTTTACACTCGTATGACGATCGGTGGGCCTTGAATTTCCAGCGCCACCACGAAGCCTTCGATCCCATCACCCACCTCGTCAGTTTCTACGGGGCCCTTCGGTGCGATGCGTCCGCGATCGACATCGTGCCTCCAACTTCCGCTCTGTCCCGGTATCGTTTGGTCGTCGCCCCGCACCTGCACATTCTCGACGATGATACCGCGCTCAAGCTCGATGCGTACGTCCGTGCCGGCGGTCACCTCGTCCTTGGACCTCGGTCGGGGATGAAGAATCGCGACAGCGCTCTCTTACCTTCCCATCAGCCCGGACCGCTCTCCGCTTTGCTCGGCGCTCACGTCGAGGAGTACTACGCGCTCGAATCGCCCGTGCGACTCGAACCCGCAGGCGAAGCCCGCATCTGGGCCGAGTGGCTCGCTACCGACGCCGACGACGTGGAGGTCCTCCTTCGCTACGGCGCTTGCAACGGCTGGCTCGACGGACAACCCGCCGTCGTGACGCGCCGGCATGGTGCGGGGCGCATCACCTACGTGGGGGCATGGCTCGACGATGCGACCATGAAACGTCTCGCAAAGCAGTGGATCGCCGAAAGCGGCACCTCATCTGTCGCGGTCCCCGAGGGCGTCGAGTTCTGTCGTCGCGTCGGACCGCGGGGCGATGTTTTCATCTGCATCAACCACACGCGCCATCCTAAGACGGTCGAGCTCGCGGTTCCCGTTCGCGATCTCCTGGGCGGGCAAACTTACAGCGGTCAGGTGACACTCGCCGAATACGGCGTTGCCGTGCTGGTCACGGCCTGACGATGCGCGGCGTCTTTGCTTCGAGCGTGACCGGGGCGGCACCGTCGAAGGCGGCGCTTACCCTTTGGTACGAGACACCCGCGCGCGAGTGGATAGAAGCGCTGCCGGTCGGCTCGGGCCGCCTCGGTGCCATGGTGTTTGGCGGCGTGGCAGAGGAACGGCTTTCGCTCAATGAAGATACGCTCTGGGCGGGGGGGCCCTACGATCCCAACCATCCAGAGGCCTTTTCAGCACTGTCCGAAGTGCGCCGATTGATCTTCGACGGACAGTATCGGCAAGCGCAAGAGCTCGCCGGGGCCCGGATGATGGCCAAACCGCTCTGCCAAATGCCTTACCAGGCGCTCGGAGATCTGCGCCTAGCGTTCGCCGGGCTCGAAACGTACGCGCAATATCGCCGGGAGCTCGACCTCGACACGGCGGTGGCCGAAACGTCGTTTACGAGCGACGGCGTCGACAATCGGCGCGTGGTGTTCGCGTCTCCGATCGACCAGGTCGTCGTCGTGCGGCTCACGAGCACGGGCGCGAAACGCATCAGCTTCGATTTGTCGCTGGTTACGCCGCACGGCGCGACGATCGAAGTCGAAGGCACCGACACGCTCGTCCTCCGGGGCCAAAACGGAGCGGCGCACGGCGTCGACGGCGCACTCCGCTTCGTAGCTCGTGCCCACGTCACGACGAGTGGCGGTTCTTGTTTCGGCGCAGATGGTCGGATTGCGGTGCGGGAAGCCGATTCGGCGACCCTCTTATTGGCCATGGCGACGAGCTACCGCAGTTTTCGCGACGTCAGCGGCAATCCGGAAAGCACCACCGCGCGACAAATCGCCGAGTCGCGCCATAAGGGATACGACGCCCTCCTCAGTGATCACATCGCCGAGCACCAACGCCTCTTTCGGAGGGTGTCGATCGACCTCGGCAGAAGCAGCGCCGAGCGCCGGCCGACGGACGCGAGGGTACGTGATTCGCAAGGCGCAGAATACGCGGAGCTCGCTGCGCTCTACTTTCAATACGCCAGGTATCTCCTCATCTCCAGCTCGCGTCCCGGAACGCAGGCCGCCAATCTGCAGGGCTTGTGGAACGAGAGCATCGATCCGCCGTGGGGCAGCAAGTACACGATCAACATCAACACCGAAATGAACTACTGGCTCGCCGAGTCGACGAACCTCGCAGAATGCGTGGAGCCGCTGATCGCGCTGGTGAAAGACCTCGCTGAAACGGGCGCGCGAACGGCGAAGGTGCATTACGGAGCTCGCGGCTGGGTGGCGCACCACAACACGGACCTGTGGCGGGCCGCTGCACCGGTCGATGGTCCCGAGTGGGGTCTCTGGCCCACGGGCGGCGCATGGCTATGTCTGCATCTCTGGGAGCACTTCGCATTCAGCGGCGACCGAAACTACCTCGCCGCTATCTACCCGCTCCTCAAAGGTGCCGCCGAGTTCTTCCTCGACACGCTGGTGGAAGAGCCAGATCACCAGTGGCTCGTGACGTGCCCTTCCCTTTCTCCGGAAAACACGCATCGGGCCGGCGCCGCGCTTTGCGCGGGACCCGCGATGGATCAGCAGATTTTGCGGGATCTGTTCCTTCGCTGCATCGAGGCGGCGGACCTACTCAGCACCGATTCGGCGTTTCGCAACGATCTCGCGGGAACGCGCGCCCGGCTCGCGCCGGACCAGATTGGCGCCGCCGGTCAGCTGCAGGAATGGCTCGACGATTGGGACCACCAAGCGCCGGAAATGCATCACCGCCATGTTTCTCACCTTTATGGGCTCTTTCCCAGCGAGCAGATCGACGTCCACAGCACGCCGGAGCTGGCACGAGCAGCGCGAAAATCGCTCGACCTTCGCGGCGACGAATCCACTGGATGGGGTATCGCCTGGCGATTGAATCTGTGGGCGCGACTCGGCGAAGGCGAGCGCGCACACCAGATGCTCCGGATGTTGCTCGGTCCGGAGCACACCTATCCCAACTTGTTCGATGCCCACCCACCCTTTCAGATCGATGGCAACTTCGGCGGCGCCTCGGGCATCGCCGAGATGTTGATGCAAAGCCATGCCGGCGCCATCCACCTGCTGCCGGCATTGCCAAAAGCATGGACCGGCGGGGCCATTCGCGGCCTCGTGGCCCGCGGGGGATTCGAGGTCGATATCGAATGGCAAGGTGGCGCGCTCGCCGCCGCGACGATCAGCAGCCGCCGGCGTGGCGCGCCTATCGTCCGCTATCGAGAACACGAGCTCGAGCTCCAGCTCGACGCGGGCGACCGAGCCCGCGTGCTGTTCGATGGCTCCTCGCTCCAGAAGTCGTCATGACGCGATGACAATCACGGCGGAGAGCTCGATCTCCGCCGACGAGCGGCCGATCATCACCTCGATTTCGCCGCTCTCGACGGTGAAACACTTGCGGGCAACATCCCAGTAGGCCAGATCGGCGGCTGAAAGTGGCATGGCAACGCTCTTGCGCTCGCCGCGATCGACGAGAACACGGCGAAACCCTCGGAGCTCTTTTCGAGGCCGCTCGACCGACGAGCTCTTGTACCGCACGTACATCTGCACGACCTCTTCGCCGCAACGTTCGCCGTCGTTCTCTATCTCGACGGTGACCGTGATCGATCCGTCCTTCGGCATGGAATCGGCGCTGGTGCGAAGATCTCGGTACCGGAAAGACGTGTAGCTTAGTCCGAAACCAAAAGGATAGAGCGGCTCACCCCCGAAGTAGAGATGAGTGCGACCATGACGAATGTCATAGTCCATCATCGGGGGCAGCTGGTCGACGGAGCGCGGCCACGTTTGTACGAGCCGACCGGCTGGGTTGTATGCGCCGAAAAGAACGTCGGCCAGCGCGTTGCCGAGCTCCTGGCTCCCATGCGAAACGTGGACGATGGCCGGTACGTTTTCTTGCGTCCACACGATCGCGTAAGGAAAGCTCGAGATGAGAACGACCACGGTGCGCGCGTTCGCCTGGAAGATCCGTTGGATCTCCTTCTCGTATTCGAGCTCCAGCGACTGCCGGTCCACGGCCTCCTTGCCGTAGCTCGGGAGCGTCACTTGCGCCCAGCCAGCGTCCCCGGTCGGATGGTTGCCGGTGCACACGATGCAGACATCCGATTCGCGTGCGATGCGGAGCGCGTCGCTGAAATCGTTGTTCGTGGCATGGCGCACCCGCACCGAAGGGCCTAATGCGTTGCGAATGCCTTCCAACGGGCTGACCAGATAAGGTGGCGTCCCGCTGTACCAGTCAACGTGGACGCGGTCGGCCAAGGGCCCGATCACGGCGATCGATTTCAGCGTCGTTTTATCGAGAGGGAGAAACGATTCGACATTTTTCAAGAGGACCACGGATTTGCGCGTCGCGGTCCGTACCGCCAACTGATGATCGCTCGACGCCCACGGTTCATCGTGCGCTTCGCCGATGGCGCTGTACGGAACGAGCTCCGGCGGGTCGAGCAGCCCGAGGCGAATCATGACCCGGAGATTGGCTCGAACGGCATGGTCGACATCCGCCTCGGCAATCAAGCCGCGCTCGAATGCGCCCATCACGCTTTCGCGATAGTCGTCCAAAAATTGGGTGATACCCGCTTTGAGCGAGGCCGCGGCGGCTTGATAGAGGTCGGGGTAGTAATGATGGTCGGTCACCAAGAACTTGAGCGCTCCGGCGTCGGTGCAAATGATCCCGTCCTGGTGCCACCCTGCGACGGTGACGTCTCTCAAAACAGCGTTGACCGTACACGGCACGCCGTTATGAGCATTGTACGCCGCCATGTAGGCGCGCGCTCCGCCTTCGACGACGCCCATCCGAAATGGAACCGAGTAGTATTCGTGAAAAAGTCGCTCGTCGAAGTCGGACGATGAAGAGCCGCGCCCGTTCTCGTTGCTATTCGCCAAAAAATGCTTGAGAAGCGCCGCTGTTTGCCAATAGCGCGGGTGCTCCCCTTGCAGGCCGCGGACGAACGCTTTGACCATCGTTCCATTCAAATAGGGATCTTCGCCGTAGCATTCTTCCGTCCGACCCCAGCGCGGATCGCGGCCGAGGTCGGCATTGGGCGCGCGCACGACGATCCCCCCTCGTCGATAGCGAGAACTCTGAAAGTAGTAGCGGGCCTCGTGGGCCTCGATGGCGGCCACCTGCCGCACGAGATCGGGATCCCAGGTCTCGCCGAGGCCGATGGCCTGAGGAAAGGTCGTCGTGACGACGGGCTGATCGTCGCCCCACATGCCCGGGCCGCCCAGGGCCAAGCCGTGCAAACCCTCGACATGCCCGGTGCCTCGAATCCCCAGGCGGGCGACGCTCGGATGGGTGCCGAGACATTGCACCTTTTCTTCGAACGTCATGGCACGAAGGATGGCGTCGATCCTCTGTTCGATGGGCAACTCGGGGTCGTCGAATACATGCTCCGCTTGGGTCATTGCGTTGGCTTCCGGTAGACGATTCCTCGCCCCATACCGGCGGCCCCGCCCGGAGTTGCCGTATCCGCGGTTCGAACAGGCGGCGTGATCCCGGCTTTGGGCGTGACGCCCGTAGGCCGCCCAGCATGCATCGGCGGCTCGCCACGACAGGCGCGCAGCAGCCACCCTTCCGAAAAAGAAATCCCGAGGCAGCCGAGTGCCGCCTCGATCCAGGTGAGCCATGAGATTTTCATGAGCCGCGTTGGGTTAGGGTGAGCACCAAGGATGATGGGCGTCGTGACCGGCTGGCCTCCCATGGAGGGACGAAGCGTCTTGCCGAACTGTGCTCGCAGGCGCGAGCAGCACCTCTTCGACCGGGGCTTAGTGCCGCGCGAGGCAGGCGGCGGCGCGTCAAAACGCACAATTACCGAAACAATTTTGGGGCAAGCCGCACGAGGGCCCGCCCCCGTCCGCTACGAGGAAAGCGCCATGATGCAAGCGGGCGCGCCATGACAAAATCGGCCATCCGGCGCCGCCGCTTTCTAGCCCTCATGGGCGCGGGAACGGCAGCGGCAGCTTTTGCCAGCCCGGTCGGCTGCGGAATGAGGCGCCGCAACCAAGGAAGTGCCGCCAATGCCCGCGACGTCGCGGCGGTGATTCCCAAGTACATGCCCATCGAGCTCCTCGCGCCGGACATCCCCGGAGAGGGATTGATCCCGAACGGCTATTTGCATTACCCAACGCACCTCGTCGACGCGATCACCGACAAACCCGGACGCAGTGGACGGGTCATCACGACCATGTCCCCGGCCTGGGGACCGAATCCCCCCGGTCCCTCCAGAAATGCCTATCTGACCGCGGTCAACCGCGAGCTCGGCGTACCCATCAACCCCAGCGTGCAAGACGGCAATACCTATGCCGATAAGCTCAGCGCAGTTCTCGGCGCCCGTGACGTACCTCATCTCTTGTGCGTTCCGAGTTGGGACATCGACAAGATCCCGCGCTTCTCTCAAGCCGTGAAGGCGCTCTTTGAGGACCTCACCGAGTATCTCCGCGGCGACGCCATCGAAGCGTATCCGATGCTCGCTACGCTACCCACCTTGGCTTGGCAGTACGCCGTGTGGTCGGGCCGTCTCGCCGCGGTCCCGTACCCGAACAGCGGCCCCTTCCCGTGGGCCCTCTTCTATCGCAAGGACTTGACCGACCGGGCCGGCGTCGCTGCCCCGAAGACCATCGACGAGCTCTACGATTTCGGCAAAAGGATGACCGACCCGAGCAAAGGCGTGTGGGCGTTCGGCAACGTCTTCAACATGGTGCAGATGTTCTTCAAATGCCCCGGCACCAAAGGTGGGTGGCGCAAAAAAGCCGGCGGCGGCCTGGAATTCAAATTCGAAACCGTCGAGTTCCGCCAAGCGGTGGAGTTTACCGCGCGTCTCTTCCACGAGGAAATGGTCCATCCCGACGTCGTCGCCAGCAAGGGGGCCGATGCCAAGCAGCTCTTCTGCGCCGGCAAGATGATCGCCTGGGAAGACGGGGTGGGCGCTTGGCGGGGCATGCAGAGCGAACAATCGAAGGTGACCCGCGGCTTTGACATGCATCCGGTGCCCGTTTTTTCTGCGGTGGGGGGCACGCCGTCGGTGTGGGGCGGCGGCGAGCCACTGTTTTACACGTTCGTCAAGAAAGGTCTCGGTAAGGAGCGCACCGAAGAAGTGCTGCGCGTGCTCAACTGGTGCGCGGCCCCCTTCGGCAGCAAGGAGTACGAGCTCTGTCTCTATGGCGTAGAGGGCAAGCATTTCACCCGCGCCGCCGACGGCAGCCCGGCACCGACGGACTTATTCAGTCAAGAGCTTGCGGCCCCGCCTCAATACAGCATCCTCGGTGGGCGCGCCGCCGTCGAGGTAGCCACCGCCGATGTGCCCAGTTACGTCAAAGACCTGCTCGCTTACACGCGAGCCACGCTCCCGTACCTCGAGCCCGACCTGTTCCGCGGCATCAAAGTCGAGCTGCCACCCAACTATTCCAAAACCATTGGAACGTCGGAAGACAAGGTCAACGACGTCTTGCGAGGCCGCCGTCCCGTCAGCGATCTCGACGCGATCGTTCGGGAGTGGCGGAACACCGGCGGAGACGAAGGCCGCGCGTTCTTGGAAAAAATCTTGGCTGACAACGGTCGATGAATAGACACGACGTCAACAAGTCGCCCGGCGCTCGCCTCGGCATGCGCTTGCGCCGAGACTGGCCGCTACTCTTGATGACGGCACCTGCCGCCCTGCTCTTGCTCGTCTTTCACTACGTGCCGACCCTCGGCAATGTCATCGCCTTCCAAGACTACAACCCGTTCGAAGGAGACAACCCGCTCGAAGCATTCGTTTTCAGCGAGTGGATCGGGCTCGGCAACTTCGAAACACTTTTTTACGACCGCGCGTTCTGGGAGGCGGTGCAAAATACGCTCTCCATCACGCTCTTTCAGCTGGTCTTCTTTTTCCCGTTGCCCGTTGGCTTGGCCATCCTTCTGCACAGCGTGGGCTCGTCCCGGCTGCGCGCATTCGTCCAAGGGGTGATCTACTTGCCCCATTTCTTCAGTTGGGTACTGGTGATTACGTTCTTCGTGCAGATGTTTGGCGGCGCGGGCCTCTTGGCCCAACAGCTGCGTCATCACGGCGTCGAGCCTTGGAACATCATGGCCAACCCCGAAACCTTCATCCTTCTCGTAACGAGCGAGGCGGTGTGGAAGGACGTAGGGTGGGGCACCATCGTTTTTCTTGCGGCGCTTTCTTCAATCGACCCAACGCTCTACGAGGCCGCAGCTGCCGACGGGGCGGGGCGATGGCGGCGGCTATGGCACATCACGTTGCCAGCGCTTCGTCCGGTGGTCGTGCTCCTTCTCATTTTGCGCCTGGGTGATGCGCTCAACGTTGGTTTCGAGCAGTACATCCTCCAGCGCGAGGCGGTCGGCCGCCAAGCGGCGGAAGTGCTCGACACGTTCGTTTTTTATCAAGCCATCATTCCTCAGCAGTGGGGCCTCGGCGCGGCTGCTGGTCTCTTCAAAGGCGTGGTGGGCCTGGTTTTGATAGTCAGTGCCAACAAGATCGCCCACTTTATCGGCGAGCAAGGGGTCTATCAGAAAACATGAGCACGATTGCCTCCAATCCGATCCGCATCAACGCGACGCGTGCGGCGTGGGAGGAAAAACCGTCGCCCATCGCCCAGCTCGGCAAAGGGACGATTCTCACCTCGGTGGTCATGGCCGTTCTTTTTCCCATGTGGTCGATTGTCGTCACCAGCCTCGCCTCACGTCGCACCATCAACGAGGCGGGCGGGATGGTCGTCATCCCTAGCGAGCTCGACCTCTCGGCCTACGTGACGATCTTCTCGGGCGGCCAAGTCACTCGCGCCATCTGGATCAGCACCCTCGTCACGGCGACGGGCACTCTCGTCAGCGTGGTGCTCACCGTGCTGGCTGCGTACGGTTTGTCTCGACCAGGATCGCTGGCGCATCGCCCTTTGCTCTTCTACTTCCTCTTCACGTTTCTCATCTCGCCGGGATTGGTGCCGAGCTATTTGATCGTCACCGGGTTGGGGCTCAAGAACAGCATCTGGTCGCTGATTCTCCCGAGCGCGATCAGTGTCTTCAATTTGGTGGTCGTCCGGGCGTTTTTCATGAACATTCCCAGTGAGCTCATCGATAGCGCCCGCATCGACGGCGCCAGTGAGTGGCGCATCCTCACGCGCATTTTGTTGCCGCTCTCCAAAGCGGCGGTCGCGGTGGTAGGGCTCTTTTATGCAGTCGGGTATTGGAACGCGTACTTCAGTGCGGTCCTCTACATCGACGACAATGACATGTGGCCGATTCAACGCGTGCTGCAGAGCTATATCCTTGCCGGGCAGTCTCCACACGTGGCGGGCGTCCCCGTGAACCTGCCCGGGATCACGGCGTACCCTCCAACGCTTGCCATCAAAATGGCCGTCGTGGTGGTCACCGTCATTCCCGCTCTTTTGGTGTATCCGTTCGTGCAGCGGCACTTCACGAAAGGCCTCATCGTCGGTGCGGTGAAGTGGTGACCTGACTTTGCCCTCAGCGCTTCGCTCTTCTGCTCACGACCGGGTCAATTCGGCGGAGGAGGCGGAGGGGGCGGCGGCGGA
>Ga0193706_1000201_pt1 | contig 40817 bp, 37 predicted proteins | sample U3c1metaG_FD_160130 | JGI IMG/M metagenome (GOLD analysis project Ga0193706, IMG submission 160130) | Soil microbial communities from a riparian zone of the East river system, Colorado, United States - U3c1 | ecosystem: Environmental > Terrestrial > Soil > Riparian zone | place: USA: East River... | reverse complement strand
AAGGGCACCCCTTTCCCAACAAAGACTGCGGGAAGGTCGAAAAGTGTTCGCGGGCTCGCGCGCCCCCAAGGATTTTTCCAGGGCCGGGTTCGGCGTGGATTGGCTCTCGGCCATCGAGGTCACCCGCCGCTCTCGCCCTCAACGTCTCCCGCGCCCCGCATCCGCGCGTGGATCGCACGGACAGCGTCGATGGTATCGGCTTCGGCAGCGGACTTGTCGTCGCGATAGCGGAGGACACGCGCGAAGCGGAGCGCTAGTCCGCCGGCGTAGCGCGACGACGCCTGCAGGCCGTCGAACGCGATCTCCACGACTTGCTCGGGCCGCACCTTCACGACGGAGCCGTCGGATGGGCCGTCGGCGATCTCGAGGAAGCGTCGCGTCTGCCAATCGAGCATCGCGTCGGTCATTCCCTTGAACGTCTTGCCGAGCATGACGAAGCCATTGCTCGTGGGATCGCGTGCGCCGAGGTGGATGTTGGACAGCTTGCCTCGGCGCCTACCCGAGCCCCACTCGACCGCGAGGACGACGAGATCCAACGTGAGGACGGGCTTGATCTTGCGCCAGCTCGCGCCGCGGCGGCCGGCCTCGTAAGGCGCGGAGAGGGATTTGGCGACCACGCCTTCGTAGCCACGCTGGATCATCTGGTCGAGGAACGCCTGCGCTTCGTGCGCGTTTCCGGTGACGATGCGATCGACGATCGTTGCGGAGGTGGCGAGTCGCTCGAGCGCTGCACGGCGCTCTGCGTTCGGCCGGTCGAGAAGATCGACGCCGTCCACGTGCAGCAGATCGAACAGGAAGATCGAGGGCCGCTCCGCCGAGGGCGGCGGTGCGTCGCTATTGGTGCGAGCGAAACGCGATGCGGTTTCCTGGAACGGCAGCGGGCGCGCGCCCCGGTCGTCGCCGCTAAAGGCGAACCATAAGATCTCGCCGTCGGCGACGAGCGAGGTGACGGGCCAGCGCGCGACGTCGGCGGCAATGTGCCCGAGACGCGCGGTAATGTCGTCGAGCGATCGCGTGAAGACGTGCACCTCGGTCCCGCGCTTGTGGATCTGGATGCGTGCACCGTCGAGCTTCGCCTCGAACGCGGCCGGCGCACCGAGATCGGCGAGCGCCTCCTCGACCGAGCTCGCGGCCTGCGCCAGCATCGGCGCGAGCGCGCAGCCGACGTCGAGCCGGAACGCGGCGAGCGCGGCCGAGCCACCACGCATCGCTGCGGCCGCGACCTGAGACAGGTCACCGCGGAGCATCGTCGCGCGACGGACCTCGCTCGGCATGACGCCGGCCGCGGTCGCGATCGCGTCGGACATCACGCCGGCAAGCGCTCCTTGGCGCAGGTTGCCCGCGAGCAAGGCGCGCACGAAGACTTGCTCGACGTCGGTCGACTTCGACATCACATCGAGGAGAAGTGCCGAGCGTCGCGCCTGCGAGCCGGGGCCCGAGGCCTCGGCCATTTCCGAAAATGCGCGGTTCACCGTGTGCACGGTGAGCGAGGGTGCGGAGGCCGCCGGCGGCATGGTGGAGAGCGCGGCCCAGCCAACCCCAATACGGCGCTGCAGGAGCTCGCCCGATAGCCAGGCCACGACCGCGGGCACGTCCTCGATGTCCCCGGCGCGCAGAACCTCGGCCAGCCGTTTCGCCTTCGCCGACCGCGCGCCAGTCGTCGCGATCGCCGCCGACGCCTCGGCCACATCCAAAAGGCGCGTCAAAACTCGTCCTCACGCCGGGCCATGGCGCCCATCTTAGCGCGTCACCGCGCCGTACCGCGCGGGCCGCCCGCCTGCATCGCGGTCGCGCTCACCCGTCGAGCACCTTCTCCATCCGCGATAGCAATCCCGGCCAGCCCTTGCCCATCCCCTCGAGCGCTTGTCGCCCCATCGGCGAATCGAGGTCGAACCCTTCGTGCGTGAGCGTGAGTCGCGTGCCCGATCCTTCGGGAACGAGCGTCCAGCTGATGGTCGTGTCGAGCGACGTCGTCGCGAAGCGGTATTTGAAAAGGCGCTCCGGCTGCACCTCGATCACTTCGCACGGCTGCTTGCCCCACGTTCCCATATCGAGCTCGAAACGATGTCCCACCACGGGTTTGACGTCCCCCGCTGCCCACCAGCGCGCGTGGAGCGCCGGATCAGTGAGCATTTTCCACACCGCGGACGGCGCGTGCGCGTAGACGTGTTCCAGATGTATGACGTTCGGCTTGTTCACTTCTTGTTCTCCTCATTGAGCAGCTCTTCGAGCGCGGAGAGCCGCTGTTTCCAATACTTGTTGAATGCATCGAGCCATTGCTGCGCCTCGGCGAGAGGTCGCGGATCGAGATGGTAATAACGTTCGCGCCCGCGCGGCTCCTCTCGTATGAGACGCGCCTTGCGGAGCACTTGGAGATGCTCGGATACCGCAGGGCGTCCGATCTCGAAACCTTGCGCAAGCTCCGTCACGGCGCGCGGCCCGCGCCGTAAACGCACCAGAATCTCGCGCCGCACGGGATTGGCGAGCGCCGCGAAGACGTCGACGTCGGTCATGTGCGTCTATACGTCGGACTTGTCCGACGTGTCAATAAAATCCGACGCGTCGCCTCTTTCGCGGTATTGGCAATGTGCTCCTGATGAGCCCCGTGGATTGCGCGCAGCTCGGAAACGAAGTACGCGCTGTCAATGCTCAAGCGAACGAGGTTCTGGTGGAAGGCCCTGCCGCGAGTCGGAGTGGCGACGCTCCTCATGGCCTGCGGTAATGGGAATGGCTCGGGCCATGTTCCGCCGGGGGGGCTGGTTTCGACTTGCAGCAGCATCTGCGACAACGTGCTCGCGCAGTGCGGCGTTGCGCCTGCCATTCATGCAGAATGTCTCAGCGCATGCCAGCAACTCGAGCTCGCCAACGTGGGATGCGTCGACGATTTGGCGGCCTATCTCGCCTGTATCGGCGGCGCGACGTCCATCACTTGCGGCGCAAACGGACAATACGTCGTGGTTTCGCCGGCGAGTTGCGCGCCAGAAAAATCCGCTTACGACTTCTGTACCGGGGGTGGTCCGCCGCTCGCGGCCTGTTTCGCACAACCTTGGCGCGACTCCATCTGCTCCGCCGCGAGGGAACCTTCCCCTCGTGCGCTTTTTTGCATCGGACGACCTGTCGGATGCCAGTCGGTGGAAGGGGGCGACGTATTGGGCCTCCATTGCTGTCCATAGGTAGACCCTCGCGGCGTTGCGTGCGATCGCTCGAGTAGCGGTGCGGGCTTCGTACATTCAGAGTCGGTGCGCTCGTGTGGCTGCTATCTAATCGCATCCGCACGACGGGCTGAGCGAACCGTCGCAGCACTTCGCCCGCCCGCTCACGCACCCGCAGACGCCATGGTGATGCGAACAACACCCCGGCCGCTCGGGTGCTGGCGCGGGCTCGGGTGAAGGACTCGTGCTTGCGCCCGTCGCCGCGTGGGCCAACACCGAGAACACGCCGACGAACAACACTTGTCGTCCAATCATGGATCACCTCCAATCTTCCAGGATGCACAACAATGCGCTTCGTTGAAGCGACTTTTGCCTACTAACCTGTGGCGCCCATGCACCCACCTGCTTGCATGATCCCCAGGTCGACGCCGCGACACCGCTGTGAAGGCGGGGCTTGTGCGGGTTGCAAGCGCCGCGACGGACGCTGCTTTGGGTGACGTGCGCACCATCGACGCGAAAGCTTTTCTCCGACGTCTAGGTTTCGACGAAATCGAGCCCCCCAGTGTGGCCGCCTTGCATCGGCTGCACCGCGCATTCGTCGAGCGCGTACCGTACGAAGTGATCGACATCCAGCTCGAGCGACCTACCACCCTCGACCCGTTCGACGCGACCGATCGCATCGTTCGCAGTCGTCGAGGTGGGTATTGCTTCCACCTCAACGGCGCATTTTCCACTTTGCTCGCGGCCCTCGGTTACCGCGTCGGTTTGCATCGCGCGGGCGTGCAGAATCACACGGATCAACAGGCCGGCATTTTTCGCAACCACTTGGCGTTGACGGTGGAGGGCTTGCCGGACCAGCCGGACGCCGCGTGGCTGGTAGACGTTGGGCTCGGTGATGCCCTCTACGAACCGCTACCGCTGGGCGAAGGCACGTATCGGCAGGGGCCCTTCAATTACAGCTTGCGGCCCTCCGAAATCGCGCCCGGAGGGTGGCGGTTCGAGCACGACGCGCGCGGTAGCTTCCGCGGCATGGATTTCGAGCCCGAGCCGGCGTCGATGTCCGACTTCGCCGAGAGGCACGAACATCTCTCCCATTCTCCCGAGTCGGGTTTCGTTCGGGTCTTCACCGCGCAGCGGCGCGACGCGCACGGAGTGGACATCCTGCGGGCGCTGACGCTATCACGGCTCGACGCCGGCTCTCGCCCGCCGAGCGTGCTGGAGTCGCCCGAAAAATGGTACGCCGCGCTCGCCGATATCTTCGGGCTCACTCTCGACGACTTGTCGTCCGCTGATCGCGACCGGCTGTGGTGCAAAGTGGTGGCGCAGCACGAGAAGCACGTCAATCAACCCGCTGCTTCGGTTCACGCGGCTCGCGGAGCGTGAAGGCTCGCTCTTACTCGTAAAGCCCGATGCTGGGCGCCGTGGTGCTGCGTGCCTTGCACGTATAATCGTTGGGTACTGCGACCACCGGCGTACCTGCTGATAGCGCGGGCGAGCCGGATTTTAGGCGGAAGCCCTCGGGAGTCGTCCCACCGTTGCCCGGCGCAGTGAATTGCGGATCGGCGACGATGCTTCCCGTGCCTTGCTGCCCGCCGTTCGGCCACACGTTGTGGTCGATGGTCCAGCCCGTGCTGTTCACGCCGACGGCATTGTTGTTGATGCCCCTGAAGAACACATTGTTCTGCGCCACGCCGCTCGACATGCCCGCAGCGTCACACCACACCGCGTCTTTGCGGGTGTTGGCGATGACGTTGTAGTAGATGCCGATACCGGTGTAGCCTAGGCCGTTGAAGCGCGCATAGAGGATACCAACGCTGGTGCTCAAGATCAGATTGTTGGCGACCGTAATGTCCTGGAGCACGACGGGGGCGGCAGCGCTTTCGGTACCCATGGAGATGCCGTGCGCGCTCTCTCCGCCGACCGCGCGATTGTATTTGTTCGTGGAATTGTAGATGTAATTGCGCTCTATCCGCATGGCGCGCGCATCATCGACGTACAGGTTCACGCTGTAACAGTCGTGCAGCAAATTGCCGCGAAAGACGCTGTCTTCGAGGTGTAGTGCATCGAGGCACTCGCCCCAGTTGTCGTGAATGTGGTTGTTCTCGACCGTCCAGCGCCGGCTCGGCGTCATCGTTCCGCTGATCCAGAACGAGAGCACGGCCGGTGACCACCCGAATCCGTTGTTTGCAACATCGACCACGCCATTGGTGTTCGAGATGACCGAGTCGTAGACCTCGTTCTGCTGCAAGACGATGTCGTTGCCCGAGCCGCCGAGCGCTTGGAACGCGATGTTGTGGATGCGGCAGCGGCGGATCATCACCTGGTTGGCAGCGACGAGCTGAATCCCGCCGCCCTTGGAGTTGACGACTTCGAAGCCGTCGACCACTGCGTAGCTTCCTCCGACGCGGATCAATCCGTCGTAGTTTCCGAGCTGCACGCCCGCGCCGTCGAACACCACGCTGTCCCCCTCCACCGCGCGAATGATGACCGGAATGCCGGCGCGACCATTGGGGTTCAGCACCTGCGCCGAGGTGAGCGCATAATTTCCGCCGTGGACCAGCACCGTGTCCCCGGCGACGGCACTGCGCACCGCGGCCGAAAGTGAGGCGTAGGGACGCGTGGTAGAACCGTCGGCGCTGCCATCATTGCCCGTCGTGGTGACGTGAAGCTCGCGGCCCCCGCTCGCCACGGGCACGGGCACGGCGGCGCAAGTCCCGATGGGATTCGACGGGCCGTCAGCTCCGGCGTCGGGTGTCGTGGAGGAAGCATCGCCATCGAAAGACGAGTCGCCATCGAAAGAGGAGCCGGTATCGAAAGAAGAGCCGCCATCAGGATTGGTTACGCCAGAATCGACCGGCATTACATCTCGGGCCGCGCCGTCTTGCGTGATGGTGCCGTTCTGGTCGATGACCATGCTGTCGGCATTGGATACCGAGCCGCCATCGTCGGAGGGCGGGTTCGTATGACTGCCAACTGCAGTGTCGCCGCATGCCGTCAGCAGGACGAATCCAAGGCTCGAAATAATGCAAGCAACACGCCGCGATACTTGCATGATGACCTCTTAAGCCGAAGACAATTTTAAGTGCGATAGGAATAGTAAAATCAGGCGGACGTTCACTGCACGCATCGGACGCGGTGCCGCTCGGTGTCTAGAATGCCGCTCCAGGTGAGGACGCGTCGAGGTCCGCGCACGTTCCACCCCAATACCGAAGAACGTAGACCGCACTCGCTTGTGTCGTCACTTCGAATTCGTCGATTTGACCAGAATGCAGCCATTCCACGTCATAACTTCGAGATTGCAAGAGTTGCTGTCCGCTGAAGACTCGCACGGCGTAGGCATGCCCTTCCGGGCCTTCTTGGACGGAGATGTCCCCGCTTATGCTGCCGGAAGACGTCCCGCCGGAACTCGGAATTTTCATCCAGACGCACCCCCCGCCCTTGGGCACGAGGGTCTCGCCGTCACGAAGGAACATCCGCCCGTTGACGACGATTTGCTCCCCACTCGAACAAGACAACGAGACTGCCGCAACGAACGCCGCCGTCGCCCATGGGATTTTCGGAAAAAAGGTGACCATGATGACTCCGTCCCCCTACCGGCCGGTGTGATGATACCACGCGCCACGGGCGTGCCCGCCGAGCGTCGACCTTGGCCATTTTAGTGATCGTTTTCGTTGGCTCGCTGCATCACTGTGATTGGCACGCCCTATCTTCGTTCGCCCGGTCCCTAGGGAGACTTCCACGCACGTCGCGAGGGGACGCGCGTGGCCAACGCTTTTCGCCGGCGGACGTCAGTGGGGGCGTGCAAAAACGCCGTGGGCGAATGCCCCCGAGGGGTGCGTCGAGACGAGCGACAGCAAGTCGGCCGGCGAGGATGTGCGTCAAAGGACAGAAACGACAGAGGTACGATGTCACGATCTCGACGCAATACGATGAGGCTCTGGGGGATCTTCTCACTTGCTGTGGCGCAGGCCGCGGCCATGGGATGCAGCGGGACCGAGCCGCCGCAGCGGCCCCCCGCTGGGGCAGGCACCGGCGGGACCGGCGGCTCTGGTGGCACAATCTCACCCGACGCGAGCATCATCACGTCGGGCAGCGGGGGCTCGACGCCGCCGCCCATTGGGCCCAGTACGCCCGACGGCAGCGGAGGCGCGGGCGGATCGTCGTGCGAGAAGGCGCAATGCAAGCCGCCGAACGGACAATATTGCGGCGAAATCGGGGACAAATGCGGCGGGCTGCTGAAATGCACCGACCCTTGTCCGTCGGATTGGGCCTGCGAGAAGAACGTGTGCGTTGGGGGACCCACCTGCACGCCCGTCGCCTGCGAGGCGACCGGAGGCCGATTCTGCGGCACGATCGGTAACGGCTGCGGAAAGCCGCTCGATTGCGGAATGTGCCCGAACGGTGACGAATGCCGGAGCGGCGTCTGCGTCCGAACGGGGTGCGTGCCGATCACGTGCGATACCAAGAGCGGCCGGTTCTGCGGGACGATCGGCGATGGTTGCGGCGGGACACTCACCTGCGGCGACTGTCCCGGTGGCGCCGTGTGCGGCGGCGGGAACATTCCGAATCTCTGTGGCGGCCCTCCGGGCTGTGTCCCCATCGCTTGTACGGCGCAGAACGGTGGACAATATTGCGGCGTTATTGGCAATGGCTGCGGAGGGCAGCTTGACTGCGGCGCTTGTGCAAATAGCGTGGCGTGTGCTTCCAATATTTGTCCCGGGACCGGAGACGGCGGCGCCTGCACCGGCATCGCGTGCAATGTCGCCATGTGTCCGGCGGGCACGACGACATCGGTGAGCGGGACGGTCTACGACCCCGCCGGCGTTCATCCTATTTACAATGCCATCGTCTACGTACCCAACGCGGCGCTCGACCCCATCCCCATCGGTGCGCAGTGCGATCGCTGCGGCGCCCAGGCGTCCGGCAAAGCCATCACCACGGTGCTCACCGATACCGCCGGCCGTTTCGTGCTCCCCAAAGTCCCGACGGGTATGAACATTCCGCTCGTGATCCAAGTCGGCAAATGGCGCCGGGAAATCACGATTCCCAACGTGACGTCGTGCGTGGACACGCCGGTCAACCGCGATCTTACGCGGCTGCCGCGAACACAAGCCGAAGGTTCGATGCCGCGCATTGCCGTGACCACGGGTGGTTCCGACGCGCTCGAATGCCTGCTCCGCCGCATCGGCGTCGCGGACACCGAATTCACCACCGATACCGGCACCGGTCGCGTGCACATGTACCTCGGCGGCAAACCTGGCACGAGCGGCGAAGGGACGACCGGTTTCAATCCGCCGCTCAACAACGGCGCGGCATTCGCGCGTGCGAGCACGCTCTGGTCGAGCGTCGACAAGATGAAGGGCTACGACATCCTGATGATGTCGTGCGAAGGCAGCCAATACGAAGACCAGAAGGAGCCCTATCGCGCGAACATGAAAGCTTATGTCGATGGCGGTGGGCGCGCTTTCGCGAGTCACCTCCACTTCGATTGGTTCGAAGAAGGGCCGCCGCCTCTGCCCTCCACCGCCACGTACCTCGGCGGCGGGGGCGCCGATTTGCCCCAACCGTCGACGGCGTTCATCGATACGTCGTTTCCGAAAGGCAATGCGCTCGCCGACTGGCTCGTCACGGTGGGCGCGACGCCGATGCGCGGCCAACTCGAAATCTGGGAAGGGCAACACTCTGTATCCGCCGTGAACCCGCCGACCACACGTTGGATTCACGTCCCCATGAATCCGAACCAGTCGAACCTGCCGTCGGTGCAGTACCTCACGTTCAATACGCCGGTCGAAGCGACCCCCGAGAACCAGTGCGGCCGCGTGGTCATCACCGATTTGCACATCCAGACGAAGGTTGGCACCGGCGGCGGCGACAGCTCCGATCCTAAAAAGCCATTTCCGACCGGCTGCGTGATGAACGAGATGACGCCGCAGGCGAAGGCGCTCGAGTTCGTCTTCTTCGACTTGTCGGCGTGTGTTCAACCCGACACGTCGACGCCGATCCCGCCCCCGCCTCCGCCCGGCGGCAGTACGCCACCTCCTCCCGGCGCGGGAACGCCGCCACCTCCGCCGCCTCCGCCTCCTCCTCCCCCTCCCCCGCCGCCCCCCAAGTAGCGGGGTGGTGCGCACCTTTCATGGAGCAGCTCCGTTCGCGTATTCGGTGAGCGCGCGATACGCAGCCATCGACGGCAAAGGAGGGCCATCATGATCGTCAACGCGATGCCGATCGGGTGCCCCGCAGTGTGCCGCCCGAAAGCGCAGGTGCAGCCGCCCTCGCTCGAGCTGGCCACGCCGCACGGCTCATAGCAAGAGCAGTCGTCGGTGACGACACAGGTGCCACCGGGGCACTCCGCGTCGGTTGAGCATGGGCCCGCCAATGCGCCTGGCGGACGTCCCTGCATGCCGCAGCTCCCCTGCATGCATTGCCAGGCGGTTGGGCAGTCGCCGTCGACGCGACACGCCACGTCGCATTGGTTCGGAGCAGGCAAACGCGCCGGATCGCTCGAGCGTTGTAGTTGCGCGAGGCCAGGCATGACGAATCCAGAAAGCTCGATGTCCAGGCGTGCGTACGTCGCAATTGCGGTGCAGGTCGGGTCGCCGTACGAGGCGACCCCGACCACCTTCTCCATGCCGGCAACGACGGCGAGCGCGGGGCCGCCAGAATCGCCGGCACAGCTGAGCGCCGGCTCGGGCTCCACGCGAAAGTGCTGTGATGTCGTTTCGAGCACACTCGCAGTTCCGAACCGCCGCGTGCCGGTGCGCCCATGTTCATCGCGGCCGTACCCCACCAGCGTGACGAGGTGGCCCGAGAGCGATGCTGCGTCGGTCGTGTCGGCCAGTACCGCCGGCGCAATGCCCGCGTCTTCGCCGATTTGCACCAGCGCGACATCGTGGGAGGGTGCGACCCACTCCGGGTGCGGCAAGCGCTGCACGATCTTGATGTGGCGTGCGGCAGTCGCGTCGACGTTGCGCCCGACCACGACTTCGCCGCCGCCCAGTGGGAGACGCTCGAGGCAATGCGCGGCGGTGAGCACGACACGTGGTGCGATGAGCGTGCCGCTACAAATAGTCGCCGGAAGCGCGCCGCAAACCAGCGGTAACGCGACGAGCGCCACCACCGCCTCATGATGAACATCCTCGACGCCGCCGACGATGCCGGCGGCGTCCGGACCACGACTCACGTGCAATTGTAGGAGGCGAACAGGTAATCGTCCGAAGCGGCTCCCCAGCTGCCGACTCCGTAGTCGTGCCTCGCGCAGTCAGCCGTGTACGCACCGGTTCCCCACCGGAGGTTCCAGAGGTGGTCAGGACCGCATCCGACCCCGCAGCGTCCCGGGCAGTGTGGCGCCGCGCTGGTGCCGCATGACTCGCCCATGCCCATCCAGTTGAAGTAGCCGAAGGCGTCCTGCCAACTGCATCCGCACGAAAGGTGAGCAATGCGGTTCTCGGACACGAACTTGAAGGAGGGCAGCGGTGTCGACGCAGGCGCCTCGCTGAAAAAGTTGAGCGTGCGCCCCAACGCCTCGGTGGCGACCGTGTCTTCGCTCGGGAGCGCGTCATTCAGCGCAGTCATCAATTGAAGCATCGCGCCGACCTGCGCTTCATTCAGCTGCCCCGCCTTCGCGTCGAACTCGCCTTCGCCTAATGCGAAGTCCACGTGAAGCGCGAGCTCCGTCTCCCCGGCGCGGATCGTTACGTCTGCCTTGCGCGGAGCGAGCTCGACGGATTGAAAGTGCAATGACGCGGTGCCATCGACAAAGGTCCCTTCGATGAGCGTCGGCGTTTGGTTGGTGATGACCAACTGCGCTTGACCGACCGGCGCGCCGAGCGAATGATCGTCCGGCCCGCCGCTGCATCCTACGCCGCATGCAACGAGCAACGACAATGACGCAATGAGAGTGCTTTTCATGGGGATTCTCCTCTGGTTGGTAGGCCTGCGCCCCTTGCAACGCCGACCACGAACGCTACGTACTGGATCCGTCAGCCCGTTTTTCGGGGAAGCGAATCGGCCGAAGCGCGTCAAAAAGAGGCGCTCTTGTAGTTCCATACGTAATGGGAGCAACGCCCATTAGGCAGGATCAGCCGTCGTCCGGATCGGAGAGCTCCTTTTGCACGCGGCGGCGGTACGCGCCGGGCGTCGTTCCGAGCTCGCGCCGGAAGGCAGCATTCAGCAGCGCGGCGTTCGTAAAGCCACTTCGCTTCGCGATATCGGGCAAGCCGGCGCGTGTCGTCGTGAGCAGGCGTGTCGCGGCTTCCAAATGGGTACGGCGTATCTCCTCCTGGATCGTGCGGTCGAGGACCGCGCGGAATCGGCGCTCGAGTCGCTGGCGTCCGCCGCCCACGGCGCCAGCCACCATCGTCACGGTCAGGCGTCGATCGGCGTTGGCGCGAATCCATCGAACGGCCTTGGCCACGACGGCGTCGTCGACCGCGAGCACGTCGGACGAGCGTCGCGCCATGACCCCGACCGGCGAGACCACCGAACGCTTTCCCTCGATCGCCCGGCCGGACAGCGCCAGGTGAACGAGCTTCGCTGCGTTTTTGCCGACCTCGCGCCAGGGAATGATCACGCTCGAGAGCGGCGGCGAAATGAGCTCGCACTCCAGAACGTCGTTGTCGGCGCCGACCAGGGCGAGATCCTCGGGGACCCTTAGCCTAGCGGCGCGCGCGTACCGCGCGACGGCCCGCCCCCACCCGTCGGTACAGGTGAAGATGCCGCACGGTTTGGGCAGCGATCGCAGCCACGCCACCATCGCTGCACGATCTTCGTGCCGTTGTGGCGGGACGTTCTCGTCGCTCCCCCAACCCGCCACTACCTTCGCGCCCGCGGCACGCGCTCGCTCGATGAACGCGCTCTCGCGCGCGACGGCGAAGGGCGACTCGTCGTAGCGAAATGTGCTCACACGGCGAAGTCCAGCGGCAAGCAAATGTTGGAGCGCGGCCGCCGCTATGGCCTCTTCGTCCAGGCACACCGACGCGACACCGTGAGCGGTGCGGTCGACCGTCACCGAGACGAGGGCGGCGGGCGCGAGCTCGGCAAGGGCCTCCAAGCTCAACTCGGGGCCGACCACGGCGGCCGCAGGCGCCCACTCGCCGGCGATCCAATTCAGGCTCGAGGACGGGTTGTAATGAAGAAGCATCCAGTCATGCTCGTGCGCCGCGGCCATGAAGCCGCGCAGAATCCCGCGCGACCACGCAGCGTCGGTGTTGAGCACGACGAGCACGCGCCTGGCCTCCATCACGGGTCCGGTGGTTCGTACCACGCCACGGAATTCGCGTTTCAATGTTCGCATTCGGGCTTAGAGAAATGCGCTTTTGCGTCGCGCGTGACCAGCGCCGCCAAACTGCAATTGATCGGAGCCGAGTGCTGCTATTAGCGTGTGGCTCGATGGGACCGGTCGCGCTCGCATCCTTGCTGCTGCTACTCGCCGTCTGTACCACTGCAAACTACGGCTGTACGAAGAGCGGCGGCACCTCTACTGGAAACGGCGGAACGACGGCCTCGGGTGGCGGCGGCGCCACCGTAACCGGAGGCGCCGGTGGGAGCGGAGCGGGAGGCAGTGACGGTGGCAGCAGCGGCGCAGCGGGCGATGACGGCGTCAGCGACGGCGCGGCCGGCGATCGCGACGTCAGCGACAGCAGAGCACCGTGCGGCGTGCCTGCGACCTTCGCTTGGTCGTCGGCCGGGCCGGTGCTCAGCCCGAAGTCAGACGGCACTCACAACCTCGTCTCGATCAAAGATCCGTCTGTCGTCTACTTCAACGAGCAGTGGCACGTCTTCGTCAGCACGGTGGACGTGAACGGTGCCTACAGCATGGCGTACATCACCTTCCCTGATTGGGATCACACGGCGAACGCCACCTTCGCTTACCTCGACCAGACACCAGCGCTTCGCGGGTACCACGCTGCACCCCAGGTGTTCTTCTTCGCGCCTCAGCACAAGTGGTACCTCGTCTTTCAATCGGGTCCGCCGCAATACTCGACGAATGATGACATCGAGAACCACCGGACATGGACGACTCCCCAGAATTTCTATGCATCGGAGCCGGTCACCGTTACGCAGACCAAAGGCCCGAACGGCGGCTGGCTCGACTTCTGGGTGATCTGCGACGACAACCTCTGCCACTTGTTCTTCTCTGACGACGCCGGCCATTGGTATCGCGGTCAGACGACGGTGGCCGCCTTCCCGCAAGGGTTCGGTGAGCCGGTCGTCGTTCTCCGCGACGACGCAAACCCCGGGCGCCTGTTCGAGGCCAGCAATGTCTACAACCTGAGGGGATCCAACAAGTACCTCGCACTGATCGAGGCGTTCGATGCTGGTTCTAACTACCGGCGATATTTCCGGTCCTGGACCGCCGACAGGCTCGACGGCGATTGGACGCCGCTTCAGGACACGTTTTCCATGCCGTTCGCGTCGACCGCGAACGTGACCTTCACGCAGCAGCCGCCGTGGACCCAACATATCAGCCACGGCGAGATGGTCCGTGATGGCTACGATCAGCACCTCACCGTCGATCCATGCCATCTCGACTTCGTCTACCAAGCCTTCGATCGCGCCAGCGAAGGCCTTCCCTACAATAGCCTGCCATGGCAACTCGGCCTGCTCACCAAAGCCAATTGACGTATCGCAACCCCGTGCTGCCCGGCGTTCATCCTGACCCGAGCGTCGTGCGGGTGGGGGAGTGGTTCTATCTCGTGAACAGCTCGCTCGAGATGTTCCCGGGCGTGCCGCTGTACCGCAGCCGCAACCTCGTGCATTGGCAGCCGCTCGGCCACGTGCTCACGCGCGATTCGCAGTTGCCGCTCGCCGCCGCTGGGCCGTCGCGCGGGATTTTCGCGCCCACCCTCCGCTACCGCGCCGGCACGTACTACATGATCACGACCAACGTCTCGTACGGCGGGACCTTTTTCGTCACGGCCACGGATCCGGCTGGACCGTGGTCGGAACCGATATGGCTGGCGGGGCAAGACGGGATCGATCCCAGCCTCTTCTTCGACGACGACGGCACCGTGTACCTCACGTCGACGGGCGCTGGCCCCGGCATCTGGCAATCGCAGATCGAAATGCCAGAAGGCAAGGTCGTTGCCGCCCGTCGGCTCATCTGGGAGGGCACGGGTGGCCGCTACCCGGAGGGGCCGCACCTCTATAAAATCGCCGGCCGCTACTACCTCCTCATCTCCGAGGGCGGCACCGAGTACGGCCACATGGTCACCATCGCGCGCGCGAGTTCGCCGTGGGGGCCGTTCGAGTCGTGCCCGCAGAACCCGATCCTCACCCACCGCAATACCCCACTCGATCAACCGATCCAGGGAACGGGGCATGCCGACCTCGTCGAGGATGGGAAAGGCGGCTGGTGGATGACGTTCCACGCCTTCCGCCCAGAAGGAGGGTATTGGCACCACCTCGGGCGAGAGACCTTCCTCGCCCCGGTACGCTGGGACGCGCAGGGTTGGCCGGTCGTCAACGAAGGAAAGCCGATCGCACTCGACATGCACGTCGATGCAGCAGGGGTTCACCCCGCGCCCACGACGCTTTTGCCGCCGGTGCGTGACGACTTCGACGCCCCACTCGGCCCCGCCTGGAATTTCCTGCGCAACCCAGTGCGCTCGAGCTACTCCACCAGCGAGCGGAGCGGCTGGCTAACGCTGCACGGGACGGCGATATCGCTCGCCGAGGAAAAGGGCGTCTCGCCACCGTTTGTCGGGCGTCGCCAAGAGCACATGCGCGCGCGCATCGCCGCGCGCATCGATTTCGCGCCGCGGCGCGAGGGAGAAGAAGCGGGCCTGGTGCTCTATCGCGCGCCGCGGCACCGCTACGAGATCGGCGTGCGCTTGGGCGCCCGCGGTCGGGAGGTGTTCGTGCGGCAGACGGTCGGCGCGTACGTCTCGACCGTGACCGCGTCGGCGCCAGTGCCCGGACAGGACCCGCTGGTTTTGCAGATAGACTCCGAGCCGACCCGTTACACGTTCGCGTGCGGTCCTTCGCCCGATACACTGCAGCCGCTCGGCGCGGCGGAGACGCGCTTGTTGTCGACCGAGGTCGCGGGCGGCTTCATCGGCACCTACGTGGGCATGTACGCGCGGGCGCCTGGCGGCGGTGCGACGCCCTCATCCGCCGCGTTCGATTGGTTCGACTATGAGAACCGAGAACCTGTGCCTTGATCTCGATTCGACCTCGAGGACGCAATCGCTAAGGTGAGGCTATAGGCTGAGTACGACCGTTCACTGGGCCCAAGTGGTGCATCAAGCGGATCTCCACCCGAGAACCCCACAGATGGCATCCGCCGACGCACCTCCGGACAACGGAGCTCGACTATTCTCCCGCCCTTCGGAACGACCCGATGCGACGGCCGACCGCGGTGTTCGCTATCTCGGATTGCGCGCCACCCGGGACGCCGCAGTTTTCGTACCGAGGGCTAGCTTCGACGCTCGACTTTCCCACCCGCTCATCGTCATTCTCCACGGAGCCGGCGGGGACGCGGACGGAGCGTTGGCCCCGCTGCAAAGGTTGGCGGAAGCAAACGGCGTCATTTTGGTCGCGCCTGCGTCACGCGGTTCGACGTGGGATTCGTTGATCGACGACTTCGGTCCGGATGTGAAGTTCGTCGACAACGCGCTCACGCATCTGTTCGCAAGATACGCCATCGATGAGCGACACATGGCTATCAGCGGATTTTCGGACGGTGCGTCGTACGCTCTTACGCTCGGCTTGAGCAACGGCGATCTGTTTACGCATATTCTCGCGTTCTCACCCGGGTTCACGAACCCTCCCGCCACATGCGGCCGGCCGGACATTTACATCAGCCACGGCGCCCAAGACAACGTGTTGCCAATCGGCCGATGCAGCCGCCGCATCGTGCCGGCGTTGAAGAATGCCGGCTACCCCGTCCGATACCATGAGTTCGACGGCCCACACGCGGTTCCCGGAACCGATCGCGGTCGAAGCCATGCAGTGGTTCGTCGGTGCACGCGTGGATTGACATCGGCGCGCATGGGTCGGGCGGCCGAAGTCGACGATGCCGCGCCGGCAAGCAAAGCATGAGACGCTCGCGTCACAGCTTCCTCCGGGCCGCCCGCTAACCTGACATCGAAAGATTGCCGCGGCTTTCCGTAAGCCTTCCATGCGACATCATGGCCGCATAGAGGCCGCCTACGAGCCTTGATCCCTACATCGATGACGTCTTGTGGGTACGCGGATGCCCCAAACCGAGCATGCATGCCTCGAACTAGGCTCGCAGCAACCTCAGGTAAGCCACCCATGTCCGGTTCAGGGCTACCAGGAAGTAGCAACACAACATGGGCGATACGTAGGAGGCACTCTTGATAGGTCGATGACATGTTTGCGTCGCTCAAAACCCTCCGGATGACATATCCTCGCCACTCCGCAGAATGCGCATGCGTAGGAAGAGAAAACCGAAGCGGCGCGGGTACGTGCGTCCCTCGCGTGCCCAGCCGAAGACGGGTTGGTCGCTCCGCCAGCTCGCGAATCTGAGCGGCGTCACTGCGCGGACGATTCGTCTCTACATGCAGCGCGACGTGCTTCCCCGTCCGCCTTTCCTAGGCTCGGCCACCCGCTACCAGCGCCGTCAGCTGCTTTGTCTTCTTGCCATTCGGCGATTGCTCGTGAGCGAGAAACTCACGCTCGCCAGCATACGAACGCGCTTGCAGGCGCTCTCAGCACCGGAACTCGAAACCTTTGCCACCGAGCGGGTACCACCGGGACCGATCGCGGACGCTCTCGGAATCAAGCCCGCGGCGGCGATGAGCGGTGCGGGGCCAGCGGGCGCGCCGTATGCTGCACGCGGCGAAACTCCGTCGCCCCAAGGTGCGCGGTGGGTCCGCACCGAGCTCGCGCTCGGCCTCGAGCTTCATGTCCGCGAGGATGCGAGCTCCCGTGTCCTCGCGCTCGCACATCGCCTTCGCGAGCTCTGCGCCTCCGACGTCGCTGATGCGCACGCAAGGTGAGGGAAGGAATTCTTTGAAACTTCCGGGAAAGTAGGCCGGGCATGCTCGCAGCTCGCCCGTCTCGCTTGCAGCCGCTCAGCGCCCATCGTCACTTCCTCGAAGAAGGAGTCGTCGGTTTCGACAGTGGCTTCGCCTCAACGGGTCGGACGAGGCGCAGGCCGAGACCCGGGCCAGCTCCGTGCCCAGGGACGGTCGAAGCTCTCCCCGCACGGTGGAAGGAGGGCCAAATGTTCCATCCGCCGCTCCGATACTGCACCAGAGGCGCAGAGTTATCGAGGAGGCCTGCGATGTCGAGGCGCGCGCCATAATCGATATAAGGGCCGTCACCATACCCTGCCGCAGCCGGACCGACCGAAGCCACCCACTCACCGGCGTTGCCGATCATGTCGAAGAGTCCCCAGTCGTTCGGCTTCTTCTGCCCCCCGGGGTGTATTAGTGGACCCGCATTGGCGCAATACCATGCAATGTCGTTAAGAACCGGCTCGTCGTAGCATTCGTAGTTTAAGGAGCGCATCCGAATGTCGCCGGCATACACACTCGTCTTCGTTCCCGCCCGCGCCGCGTATTCCCATTCCGCACCGGTGGGCAATCGATAGCCGTCGCAATCGTATAAGGAAGTACCGACGGACCGTACGCCATCGCAGATCATGCCCCGTCCCATCTCGCCGGAGCACTGGGAGAGCTCAAAGCAAGCAGATTTGCCCTTCGCAACCGAATAGCGATTGGCAAATTCGAGCGCCTCGAACCGGTTGACGTTTCCTACAGGGCAGGAGGGGCGCGCAGCCTAGCAGGCAACGAGGTCTGAAAAAATGTGCGATGATTTATTCTCAAATTTTAGCTGCGGCTATTTGCAATTAGCATATCGCTATGCAGGACGCGACTGTACGCCGACCGCGGAGGGACCACAATCCATTTTCGGGCCCCCGGTACCGTCATCGTCTTCGAGCCTCGCCGCGCAAGTACGGCAAATTAGCCTCCGATCACATTGGCACGCCAACCAAGGTGGGCTGTATAGACACTAGCCAAGCTGCATTTCGACTCTTGTCGATACGCCGCAGCAAGCAGCGTCGACACGTCTCTCGCTGATGGCGCCAAATGGCTAGCGGCAAGGTTGCTCTTGAGACATGTAGTTGCATATGAGCGTTGACTTCGTGCGTTGCGAACGGCGCTACCTGCGGCGGACCGAAGTCGCAAGGATTCACGTCGCCCTAGAGGCTGTTAGAAGAAACACGTTGCTGGTGATTCGACAAGACCGCATCCGGGATAGCACCCATCCGGTGTGGGCGATGGACTCTGCGCCGAGCGGCGTCCTGCTTTCGCCAGCGCACGTGGAGGGCGATTTTCAAGCCAGGGTTTGACTTGCAGGAGGCCCGCAAGGGCCGGCGCCGCTTTGCCCGATCACATTGGGACTGGCTCATTCGTCGTTGATCCGGAGCGAGGGAGTCGACTTGTCGATGCGCGCCGGATCGCTAACCGTTGTCGCCGAGAGGGTTCCGAGAAGGTCTGATCGAGTTGTCGGCACGTTCTTCGCAAATCTCGACAGCTACGTCGTGCTTCGGTTGCTGGCCGAGAATCCCGCGAACCTGAACGTGGATGTGATCTGGCGGACCGAGGACGTCACGAAGGGCTACGTATCAAAATGCTCAGGGCGAGCGTCCCACAAGTGGGACGATCAAATTCTCAAAGCGCGTGAGGAACATCGTCCCATTCGCATTGTCGGACCTCACCGTCGCCAATGCAGATGGCGGCTACCGCCCACGTAGGGTCGAAGCCAGGAGACCTATGCATCGCTACCGAATCGTTTTGCTCGCGCTCACTCTTTCTTGCAGTCGCTCGGTGCCTTCCGTGGAGCCGGCGCGAACGAGTGTGGATCGCACCCCTTTCTTGGGAAGTACGGATGCCGCAAGGGAGGGCATCGACCGGGGCGCGGGTGTGATTGGCGCCGCCTGTAGTCCGGGGCCCGACGCCACGAAAACTGGGTGTGGTCCAGGCCAGTCGTGCTTTCCGTCGCCAGGAGGGTTCTGCACCACACGATGCCCTTGCGGCGATAGACAGGTCTGCATCGAGACGATGCGTCGGGGTGAGTTTTGCGCGCAACGCTGCACGAGTCCTACAGATTGCCGAGAAGGCTACATATGCGATGCGAGCTGGGAGGCGTGCGTCGACCGGCGGTTCATGGCGCCCCGACCGCCGGTCTGTAGCGCGTCGCCATTGAATAAGAAGACGTTCGGCAAGGCTTTGGCCGTGACCTCGGATGCGAGTCCGGGTCTATACCAGATGGAGCCTTCGGGTACATTCGACCGCGACGGCAATGTCGTTCTCACCTTCATGGGCTGCAACGCTCCTAATGGCCCCAATGCATTGGTCGCTGCGAAGATAGGGACCGACGGCGGCTTGGCCGGCGAGCGAATCATCACCACCGGCGTGGAGAACCACTTCAACACATGGACGACGACCTTGCGCGATGGAACCGTCGCGGCGGTGTGGTTGGGCTTCAACGGCAATTATGGACCGCTGGACCGGGTGAAGCGTCAGTCGAATCAACAGATCGGCTTTGCAACGAGTAAGGATGGTCTGACATGGTCGCCTGCCGTGCGCGCGGACACCTCCGCGCGCGACTGCCCCAACGACGAGCCCAACTGCATCGACAAGCCGATGATTGTCGCCGGTCCCGATTCCACCGATCCAGGCCGGGAGGCGATTTACATCACCTTGGCGGGAGGCCAGGATCAGCAACTCAGAGTGATTCGGTCAACCGATGGCGGGAAGACGTTCAAGCCGAGTGTTGCCGCTGGCCCAGGAATTTACGGCGACATCAACGTATCTTCTCGAGGCGTCGTGCGTGTGGTCGCTGTCACATCGACATCGGAAACCGGTCCCGTCGATCGGCTCGGCGACGTGCTCAACGCGATTTCATACCGCCGGAGCGACGATGGCGGTGCGACATTCACGAAACCGGTCATGGTCTCGGCCCCGGAAACTCCGGTTCCGTTCTTCTTCTCCAATGCGCAGATCGTCGTCGACGAAGCCCGAAAATTTCTCTATGTCGCCTATCCCGTAGGCACGCCGGACGGTCGCTGGGACATCGTCCTCGCGACCTCGCGCGACGATGGCGCCCATTGGACCCGCATCAAAGTCAACGACGATGCCCCGTGCGCGAATCACATGATTCCGAGCGCCGCATTCGACCCACGCACCGGTCGCGTTCATCTCTTGTGGATCGAAAACCGTACGGGACGCGGAGGTGCAGCGTACACGTCGTGCGATCCAGGCGGCGCCAAGTGCGCGCCCAACGAGGCCGTGAGCGACACACCCTTCGCCGCCTATGGGTTCGTGCGGCACTCGCCCAAATGGCTCGGCCAGTATGGATCTCTGCTCATCGATGTGAAGAGAAGGACGCTGCACGCGCTGTGGACGCAGACCGTGCAAGCGAAGGAGGGGGAAGCGGCGCGGGTGTTCTATGCTCGTGGAGAGCTCCGCTGACGTCTTTGCTCTCGGGAACGGGCAAACCCGCGGTGCTTCTACTCCTCATCCGTGACCTGCTCCATCCAATCGACCACCCTGCCGTCCACCTGCTCTTGGATCGCGATGTGAGTCACCCCTTCCGTCGCCGTCGCGCCGTGCCAGTGCTTCACGCCGGGCGGCGTCCAAATGACGTCTCCAGCCTTCATCTCCTGCTTCGGACGGCCCAACTCCTGGACCCAACCCGTGCCAGCGGTGACGATGAGCGTCTGTCCGGCAGGATGAGAATGCCACGCCGACCGCGCGTGCGGCTCGAAGGCGACGGACGCGCCCGACGCGTGCGTAGGGGCGTCGCCGCAAACAGAGGTGTGACCGTGACGGAGCCATTGAAGTTTGCCGACGCGCCCATCGTGGGTGCGCGCGTGCCGGCGCGCACGATCTGCATGTGCTCACCGGTCGCCCGGGTCGCGTTACCGCCGCTCGCGCGCGTACCGCAAGATACGGTCGAGAAAACGGCGAGCGCGAAGCCGAAACCGCGAACCGGATTCATCGATTGCTCCCGGTGATTCAGCCGCATGGTTGTATCCAGGCTTCTTGTAGATGTTGTCGCTCTTACCCAGGATTTCCGGCTTGTAGACGTCCTCCGCCCAGCGCTCGGGTGCGACGTCTTCGATCGCGACCGACACCGACTCCTCGCCGTAGTGCAAGGTGGAGGTGACTGCCCTGGTCATTGCCTCCGCGAGTTCCTTCTTTTGCTGCTCCGATTTCCCGGCATAGAGCTTCACGATGACGTGCGGCATGGATTTTCTCCCTAAACGATTCCATCTACGTCGCTATCTCTTGATCTGGCTTCAGCGGTTGGTCAGTTGCTCCATCGCTTCCGGATACCGAGCACCGCGCACGGTGAGCTTCGCGGCGGATGCCGCGATCTCGCCGAGATCCTCGGCCGTAAGCTCCACTCGAGCGGCGCCGATGTTCTCTTCGACCCGTGCGAGCTTCGTCGTGCCGGGGATGGGAACGATCCAAGGTTTCTGCGCCAGGAGCCACGCGAGCGCGATCTGGGCAGGCGTCGTGTTCTTCCGTGTCGCCACCGCGCGTAGCAGATCGACGAACGCTTGATTCGCCTTCATCGCCTCCGGCGCGAAGCGCGGAATCGTCTTGCGGAAGTCCGTATCCTCGAATGTCGTTTGCGCGCTCGTGCCAGTGCTTCTCGTTCGGGCCCACCGTCACGACGTCGCCGGGCCGGATCTGTTCGACCGGACCGCCCCGCCGCTGGTGAAGCCCGCAGCCGAATGTCACGATCAACGTCTGGCCGAGCGGATGCGTGTGCCAGTCGCTGCGCGCACACGGCTCGAACGTCACGTAGGCGCCAGTGGCGCGTGCTGGCGCTTCGAACAGCGGATCGATCCGCACTGTCCCGGTGAAGTGCTCGGCCGGACCTCGCTGCGAGGCCTGCGTACCGCTTGGCTTGATCTCCATCTGGTTTCCTCCTTCGCGCTTCGCGCTCTTGGTGCTCACGTGCGCCAGTCGGCGGCCATCTCGCCGACGAACTCGTCGTAGGTCCGAGGCGCGCGCCCCAACAGCTTCGTCATCGCCTCGACCTCGGCCGCCTCTGGCGTAAAACCGCTCTTGTACGTTCGATAGATGATGCGCCTCTGCAGCGCCGCCCACGCGCGCCTATGCGCCCGCAGCTGCGCCTCCCATTCGTCGAGGGTATCTCCGATGTAGCGGATCGGTTTCCCGAGGGCTTCCGTCCAAAGGGCGGCGGCACGGGTGCTCTCCGAAACCATCGCGAAGCCATCCTCGAGTCGCCAGAAGGTCACGCGATAGAAGATGAGGCGAAGGGGATGCGCGAACTAGATGGGCCATCGACGACAGCCCGTGTAGCTATACTGGACAATCCCGCCGGGGCGCCGCCATGAACTCATTGCCTTTTCCGCAGCTACAAGCGTTCCTTGCCGTCACGCGCCATCGCAGCTTCAGCGGTGCGGCGCGTGAGCTCGGTGTCACGAGGTCGGCCGTTAGCCAGGCTGTGCGTCAACTCGAAGAGCAGCTACACGTGGTGCTCCTCACACGCACGACGCGGAGCGTGGCGCTGACCGAACTGGGGCGGCGACTGGTCGAGGGTGCGGCGCCGGGCATTGGTCAGATAGTGTCGGCCCTCAACGAGGTTGGCGCGCGACCAGGCGAGACCGTCGGTCGCGTAAGCCTCTCCGTGCCGCGCGCTGCGCTGTGCCCGTTCGGGGGGGCGTCGTCAGCAACGACAATGATCTGGTCGCCTCACTTGCCGCGCAGGGCTTGGGACTCGCCTACGCCTTCGAGCCGATGATCAGGAAACAGCTGCTGGCTGGGAAACTGGTGCGAATCCTCGAGGCGTACGCGCCGACCGTTCCCGGGTACTTCATCTACTACCCGAATCGCGCTCAGCGCTCAGCGCCCCTGCGTCTCTTCCTCGACGCGGCAAAGGAGCTGGCGGTGCGCCGCATGAAGGACGGCTGATACGCCGGGTCGCACAAGGTACCAAGCTAGCAAGCGCCGACGCTCTTCGGATCCTTCACTCGGCCTTCGCGACTTGAAAACGTGAATAGAGTGACCGGCGCAGCGACGCCGCCGAGCGCGCGATAGAAATCGAGGGCATGGAGGTCGTCGTTGTCCGCGGCGACGAAGACGTCGTGGATCCCGACGGCAGCGGCACACTCGATCAGTGCCTTCATCAATTGTCCGCCGACACCCCTGCGTTGCTGGTCCTTTCGCACCGCAATATCGAAGATAAAAAGCTCCGCGCGCTCCGTTCGCGTCATCGGCAAGATGTGGGCAGTAAGGCCACCCACAACGTCGGCGCCGATGAATCCGGCGATGGCCCAAAAGTCCGCCCGACCGAGAAGCCGCTCGAGATATGAATCGCTCAGCGTCTCGTATTCTTCTTCGAAAACATTCGCCATCATTGCAAACAGCATCCCGGCGAGATCGCGATCCACGGCCGTCAACCGCTTGGTGCGGAGGTTGTTCATGCCGGCAGTGTATTCGACTCTGGTGCGACAAACGCTGCCGTCGACGACAGAGCCGCGAATCAGGAGCGCGCTCGCGGTGTGAGCCGCGCGGGTCTCGGTCCGTGAAGTGCCGTCCCCTCGACGGGTGCGTAGGTCAGCTCTTCGCCCGAGCTCGCCGCGCGGAGCATCAATCCGCCGCGGCTCATGTCCCCGCGCCCCACGAAATCGGGCGGGAAAAATAGCCGGTAACCAAAGGCGCGCACGAGGGGATCGACGTACTTGCTCGAGGCTACGCTGCCCAAGAGAACGAAGCGCGTCGTCGCGCCGTGGGCCCGCACGAGTGTGACGGCCTGACGAAGAAGCGGGTCAGTGAACCGCTTGTTGCGTGCGTCGACGGCGATGGTGGCCCAGGTTCGCAGTCGATCGAGTGTCACCCGTGCGTCGAGCGGCAAGAGCCCCTCGCCAGGCGTGATGACCAAGGCGCCCGGTGCGTCCGTCGGCGGACGCGCAAACGCACTTGCGTACGCGACTTTGCCGCGAAAATAGAGCGAGCTCACGAAGCTGAAAAGCTCACCGAGCGGTACCCCGCCGGACCGCAGCTCGCAAGCGAGCCGCGATTTAGCGTCGGCGCCGAGGACAATGTCGGCCCGCGCGCCGCCTAGTTTGGCCGGCGACAGGAGAAAGATCGTGTGCTCGGGGGGCGTCGCGATGGCTAGAACGTAGCCTCGTCGTTTTACCCGGCAAGGATTTTCGGGCATCCCGAGGCGGGCAGAGGAGTGCGATGAGGGGGCACGCCGAGGAGGCGAAGCACTCGCCGTACTCGATGCTCATTCTCGGACGCGAGCAATCGTGAACCAACGGTTCACTATTGGGTTCCACCACGTGGGCATTCGTCCCGTATCGCAACGCTCCGCGGACACGTTCGGTTGCCCGCCATGAACGGAGGCGGTCGACACGTCGACTTCGGCGATGGAGATGAGTTCGACCTGCCTCGGGCTGAGCGACTGGATCATTCCTCTAGTAAGATAGACACACCTCTACCGGTGCAAGAGCAATGGATCCGTCCGATGCCCGACCGACGCGCGCTCAGAAGTCATCAGTTTGTCGCGAGTCACGGTGTCCCAACGAGGCGCGAGCATCGGGCTGGGCGTCCGTTCTTCCGATGAACCATGAGAAGACGCACGTCTATTATCGTAGACATCGTATAGCCGGCGATGTATGGGGAGGGACTCACGCCCCGCGAAAGATCGTGATGCTCCTTCGACGTTTCGCCGTTGCCGTTCTTTTCATTCACTTTGGCTTCTCTGCAGCCGCTCAAACCGTCGCACCACCAGCCGCGTCCGCACCGCCGCCCGCAACTCCTGCCGCCGCAGAACTCGAAACGAATCCCGGAGCAGCAGAACCGTCGCCGCGGCCCAGCAGCGCCGAACAGGCTTCCCCGAGCGCAACGCACCCAGACGCCGCGGCAAAGGAGCTGGAGAAAGTCGGGCAACCGCCGGCCCCGGCGGCGTCGATGGGCGCCAAGGGCCTCACGCTTCAGACTGAGGACAAGCGGTTCATCTTCAACGTGCGCTTTCCATTCATGTTCGATGCGAAGGCCACCATCGACAACGACCTGCCCCTCGGGGGCGACGCGTTCTTTCCGCGCTTCTTCGGTCCCATCTTCAGTCCGACCATTTACGGCGTGGTCACCGGCAAGCTGATCGTTGGGTTCCAGAACCGCGCCGTCACCGTCGTCACCGCTTGGTTCGACGTGGCAGCGCATCCGCTCCTCCATCTCCGGTTCGGAAAGCTTCTTTATACGATCTCGCTCGAACGTCAGACGCTGCCGCTCCGCACGGTCATGATGGAGCACGGCATCGCGTCGGCGCTGCTTCCCATCTCCGACTTCGGCGCGCAGGTCTGGGGCGCGTCGGAGAACAGCACCTTCGAATACCAGCTCACGCTTGCCAACGGGGCACCCGCCAACCAACACTACGAAGTCGACGTCGACGACAAGAAGGACGCCATCGGTCGCGTCTATTTGCGCCCGCTCGCAGCGACCCGCATCCCGGCGCTCGCCGGCCTGGGCTTTGGCTTCGGCGCCAGCAATGGAACGCACCAAGGCAATCCCAGCAATCCCGCGACGGGAACTGCGGCGACCCTCGGAGGTCGCACCTTCTTCTCGACCCGCTTCAATGCGACGGACCCCACGGCAACGACGATCGCCGACGGGCGCATCTATCGTCTCGTGCCTCAGGCCAATTACCTGGCCGGCCCCCTCAGCGTCTACGCCGAATACGTTCACGTAAGCGAAGAGCTCAAGACAGGAAGCGCGCAGCAACACCTGGAGCACGCAAGCTTTCACGCCGTCATCGCCTTCGTCCTCACCGGTGAAAACGCGGTGCTCCTCGACATCATCTCCCGTCCAAGCCTTTCGATATCGCCGAAGGAAGTCTGGGTGCGTTCGAGCTCACGGGTCGCTACGAGTCGTTCGAGGTCGACGCGGATACGTTTCCCCTCTTCGCCAATCCAGCGACCGCGGCCCGGCGCGCCACGACGATCGGCGGCGGTTTCAATTGGATTCCTACGGCGATCATTCGCATGGCCGTCAACTACGAGCACGCCACCTTTCAATCCGCGCTCGGCGCTCCGGAGCTAGCGCCGGAACACGTAGCTGCTCTGCGTGTCCAAGCACTCTTCTGATCCGCCCCCCTTCCCGAGCCCAAGGAGATCGTCCTCATGCATCCCAGTCCCCTCGCCAAGCTGCTCATATGGGTCGTTTTCGCTTACGCGATGCTGGGATGCAATCGCGAGCCTCTCGGCGCTCCGGGGACGGTGGAGAGCGCAGGTAGGGCGGGCAACGGCGGGGAACGCGAAAGGAACCCGGGAGGCGAAGAGGTCGTGGTGCGGCTAGGTTACCAAAAAATCGGTCCGCCCTTTCTCCTCAAGGAACGCAGCGAAAGCCTCAAGCAAACGATCGCGAGAGCCAAAGCGAGGCCGGAATGGATCGAGTTCGCCGCCGGTCCACCGCTGCTCGAAGCCATGCGCGCGAGCGCGGTCGACATCGGCTACGTGGGCGAGACGCCACCGGTGTTCGCGCAATCGGGCGGCGTCGATTTCGTGTACGTGGCGACCGATCCACCGGCGCCCAAGGCAGAAGCCATCCTCGTCAAAAAAGACTCCCCCATCAAAACCGTCGCCGATCTCAAAGGCAAGCGGGTCGCGCTGAACCGCGGCTCCAACGTGCACTATCTTCTGCTCCGCGCACTGGACAGCGAGCAGCTCACCATCAAGGACGTGGAGCTCATGTTCTTGGCGCCAGCCGACGCCCGCAGCGCCTTCGACAGCGGAAAGGTCGACGCTTGGGTAATCTGGGATCCCTTTCAGGCCGGAGCAGAGCTCGCCGGCGCGCGCATCTTGAGGGACGGCGAAGGCCTGGTCGACAACCATCTTTTTTACGTGGCGCGGCGGGAATTTGCCAACAAGAGAGCGGACCTCGTCCACGCGGTGCTCGAAGAGTACCGCCTCTTGAGCGCGTGGGAAGCCGCGCACCCGGACGAGGCCGCAACGCTCCTCGCCAAGGCGTCCGGCATCGCCTACGAAGCGCTCCTCGTCGCCGAGAAGCGTCACGCGTACGGGCTCGCGCCCATCACGCCGGAGATCTTGAGAAAGCAGCAGGCGATCGCCGACGCGTTCTTCAAGCTGCAGGTGATCCCGAAGGAGATTCGCCTTACCGACGCCTTTCTGCCCGCTGCGACGTATGCGGCAAGATGAGAACGGCGCGTTCAATTCTGGCGCGAGCGCCTGAAGGCCTGTTACTTCGCACGCTGGCGCCTTGGCTGGCGCCGCTAGGGCTCGTGGTCGCGTGGGAGCTCCTCGCCCGCGCACGTATGATCCCGCCGACGATGTTGCCAGCTCCGCTGTCGGTGCTCGCCGCCGCCGTACGGGCGACCTTGCACGGCCAACTCGCCATGCATCTCGGCGTCAGCGCGCTTCGCGCGTTCGGAGGTCTCGTCATCGGCGGATCGATCGGGCTCGTTTTGGGGTTCGCTACCGGACTTTCCCGTCCGTTGCAGCTCCTTCTGGACGGACCGCTGCAGATGGTCCGCGCCGTCCCAGCGCTCGCCCTCGTGCCGCTCGTGATCCTCTGGCTAGGACTGGGCGAGGCGGCCAAGGTCTTCATCGTCGCCATCACCGTTGTTTTTCCCGTTTACTTGAACACCTTTCACGGCGTGCGGAGCGTCGATCCTCACCTCATCGAAATGGCGCGCGTCTACGACGTCGGACCGCGCGAGCTCTACCGGCAAGTGATTCTGCCGGGCGCTCTGCCGTCGATCTTGGTCGGGTTTCGCTTTGCCCTCGGTCTCTCCTGGCTCGTGATGATCGTGGCGGAGACGATGGGCGCAAGCGAAGGCCTCGGCTACATCGCCATGAACGCGCGCGAGTTCATGCAGATGGACATGCTCGTCCTTACCATCGTGCTCTGGGCCTTGCTCGGCAAGTTGGCGGACGTGCTCGCGCGCCGCGTCGAGCGCTGGCTCCTTCCTTGGCTACCCCGCCTGCAGCGGCTCGATGTGGCGTGATGTCATGAGCCCGACAGCGCACCGCGCCTCCGGCGCAACCGTACGTCTCCAGAACGTCTACAAGGAGTTCGGCGACCGTCAGGTTCTTCGCGGCATCGATCTCGAAGTACCGCCCGGAAAGTTTTTGGCGATTGTCGGAAGGAGCGGATCCGGCAAAAGCACAGTGCTCAGACTCCTGTGCGGGCTCGACGATCCCACGCGCGGGTCGACGAGTGTCGTCGACCCGTCGGGCAACGATGTTCGCGGCTCGGTGCGTGTGGTCTTCCAGGAGCCGAGACTCCTGCCCTGGCGAAGCGTGCTCTCCAACGTGTCCCTCGGCGCGCGACGCACCAGCAACCACCGCGCGCGCGAGGTCCTCGGTGGGGTCGGACTCGCCGACCGCTTGCACGAGTATCCGGGCGTGCTCTCCGGAGGCGAGCGCCAGCGCGTGGCACTCGCGCGCGCTCTCGTGCACGAACCGGCCGTCATGCTTCTCGACGAGCCGTTCGCTGCACTCGACGCACTCACCCGCATCGGAGCCCAGCGTCTAGTCGAATCGCTCTGGATGCAGCACGGATTCACCGCCCTGCTCGTGACGCACGACGTCGAGGAGGCCGTGCTGCTCGGCGACTACGTCGTGGTGCTCGACGAAGGGCGCGTGATCGAACGCGTGGAGGTCAATCTGACTCGACCGCGAGCACGCGAGCGCCCCGAGATCCGGCGTCTCACAGCGCGCTTGCTCGACGCGATCTTGAGCACGCCGCGCCAAGCGCCGCCCGCCGTCCAATCGCCGGATCCGAGTTGCAAGCGCGATTTTAGCGAGTTTGCGCAGGCTGGCGCAGAGGAACGCGACGGCTTTCGGCTATTCATCCACGAACCATGCGAGGAGGAAGGAACATGACAGAGACACTGGCCGGCTGGAGACGACGTTTGGGTGGCGAGCACCTCCCCTACGTCGACAGCCGCATCTATACGGATGCCACCATTTTCGAAGAAGAGCTGGCCAAGATCTGGCGGCGCACTTGGCTCCTCGTCAGCCACGAAAGCGAGCTTCCCGAGCCGCTCGACTTTCGCACCACCACCATCGCGCGGGAGCCAGTCGTCATCGTGCGCGGCGAGGACGGCAAGGTCAGAGCCTTCCTCAACGTTTGTCCGCACCGAGGGGCACTCTTGCTGCGACAGCCCGCCGGCAATCTACGCAATGCCAACCCCTCCGGTAGCCCGAAACGGATCACGTGCATGTTCCACGCGTGGCAGTTCGACGCCGCCGGCCAGTGCACCTCCATCACCCGCCGCTCCGCCGGCTATCAGGAAAGGTTGGACTGCAGCCAGGTATCCCTGAAGGAGTTGCCCTGCGAAGTCGCGTACGGCGGCTTCGTGTGGGTACACCTCGAAGCCAGCGCGCCGCCGCTTCGCGCATCGATGGGCAATGCCTTCGACGCGCTTCTTCCGCATCTCGAAACCGAGCCCCTCGAAGTCTTTCATCATCACAAGGCTATCGTGACCACCAACTACAAATTTTGGCACGATACCAATAGCGAATTTTATCACGACTACATGCACCACTTCAATCGCGTGACGAGCATGAAGCAGCCCGGCTACTTCGACCGGCGTTACGCTCCCTTTTCCAACGGACACGTCACCATCAGTTCGATGCAAGTAAAGTACACCGCTTATGAACAAGACGACGTCGTTCTTGCCGACAGCCGCGATCTCTCCTTTCCGGGGCTCGAGACGAACGGATGGAAGCTCCTCGACCTTTTTCCGGGCATCACGCTCAACCTTCGCGGTTCGGCGCTGCGTATCGACACCATGACCCCCCTCGCCCCCGACAAGGTGCTCATCGAGTTTCGTGGATTGGGTCTCAAGAAGGACACGCCCGACGCGCGCGCGCGTCGGGTTCGCGATCACAATACGATCTGGGGCCCATTCGGCCGGAATCTACCCGAGGATCTGCTGGGCGTGGTGAACCAGGGGCTCGGCGTGCGGCCCGGATCGGAAAGCCTTCACATTCTCCATGGCCGCTTCGAGGACAATTCGATTCACGATGAGATTGGCCTGCGCTGCTATTACCGCGAATGGTCGCGGCGTATGAACCGACTGGCGAGCGCGCCGGACGAAGCGCCCCCCGACGCCATCACGGCCGAGCCGCAATCGTCGTCGCTCGGAAACGGAGTGCACTAGGCCATGTCGAGCGTACCGAAAAGAAGCGAGCTCCGCGCAGCGGTCGAGGACGTGCTTTACGCGAGTGCGGTGCATCTCGATAGTCAAAAGTTCGAGAGCTGGCTTCAGCTCACGGCGCCCGAATTTCGCTACCGCATCACATCGTACAGCCACGATCTCCGTAAGGACATGACCTGGCTCGATCACGATCGCGCTGGTCTCACGGCGCTCCTCGCCATTTTACCCAAACACCACGTGAACGGAGCTCAATGGCTACGCCAGACGGTGCTCTACACGCTCGACGACGACGGACCGGACGCTGTCCGCGCGGTGAGCTCTCTCGCCGTGTTCCAGACGGTGCTCGATGTCGGCGATGCACACGTGGACGGGGGCAGCTCGCGGCTCTTCGCCGCCGGGCACTACCAGGACCGGCTGCGACTCGAGGGAGGTCGGTTTCTTCTCAGCGATCGTAACGTTCGCCTCGACACACGCCAGCTCGGCATCGGCTCGCACCTCATTCCATAAGACGTTTATGCGGGTCGCCGGCGGGCTGGCGCCGGTGCGGTTGCGCTTTGGCGTCGCACTTCGATGCACGGATGGCGGCGCTCGACCGTAATTCGTGCGCCTTCCGCCGAGACGCAACCTCGAGATCGCGCGCTGGCGTGCTGAGCCTCTTGGCATACCTTCGCGATGATGCTGCAAGAGATTGACCTCTCCCAGATCGACCTCAATCTGCTCGTGCTGTTCGATGTCGTCATGCGGGAGCGGCACGTCGGACGGACGGCAGCGCGCATGCATCTCTCGCCGTCCGCAGTAAGCCACGGGCTCGCACGGCTGCGCCGCGTGCTTCACGATCCGCTGTTTCTCAAACATCCCAAAGGCGTCGTGCCGACCGATCGTGCCGGCCAACTCGCAGCGCCGATTGGCGGCTCGCACATCGCCACGCCGATCCGCTGGCTGGCGCGATCAGCCTCACCCAAGCGGCACTCGGGCGCGGCGACCGTGCGACGGGAGGGTAACTTGCGTTGGTCGCGCGAGAGAGCCCGTTTTACTTCGCGAGCTCGATGAGCGCCCCGGCGCGTGTACGCTTCGCGTCGACGAAACGTTGGACGAGCTCGTTCATCGTCGCGTCGTCGTGTGCCACGAAAACGAAGGCGTACGACTTCGGCGTGCGCGGGACGACGTAGACCAATCCACGGGTGCGAGCGGCGAGCTGCGTCACCGCGATGCGGTGCTTCGCGTCTGCCTGCAGCGCCTCGAACAGATCGGAAAATTTGCGATCCGACGTCGCAAAAATGACTGCGCTCACGAGAGGCCGCGAGATCAAGAACGTCTTGGCGGCGGTGTCGAGAGACGGGAATTCGCGAAACGACGGATAGCCAGCCAAGCTCGCGTCATGCAGCTTTGGCGCGGCGGTATCGAACCCCCTGTCGCCCACGAAGACGTGACTGCGCACGTGTTCGATGGGGGGGATTTCTCCGTCCGGATAACGCGTGCGCGCGGCGGTGAGGTACGCCTGATGGAACTCTTCGGAAGAGATGCGCAACCCGCGATCCAAAAAACCTTCCAAGGCGGGCAGTAACGCAACGCCGACTGGAAACGCCGAGGGATTTCGCGTCAGGCGACCCGACCGCGGAAGCCCCGCTGCGAAAGCATCTGGACGGTAGTGTCGACCCACCACACCGTTGCCGAGCGCACAAGCCACCGCTTCGTCGAACACGCCGAATGCGGCAATCGATAGCGGATCGGGCGACGAAACGAACCTCGAAACCAACGAGCTTCGCGCCGCACGCGCTGTGTAATTGAAAAGGTAGTGAAAGACCTCGTGCGCAAGAATGTCGATGAGCTTGACGGGTTGAGTCGTGGGCGACACTTCGACGGCAGCGTGGTTGTCGAGCTGATATGCGACCGAGAGAGCCCGAGTGGAGTCGGGCTGGAGGATCAAGTGGAACTCGAAGAGTCCTCCCGGTGGCAGCTCCGCTTCGTAGAAGCGTTCGGCTTTCTGGAGAATCGAATCCAAGAATGGATCTGCGAGCAGCTGCGCGAAGGCGTCGAACGGCGCGGCAACTTTTGCAAATGCTTCGTCACGCCACCATTGCGAGAAGCGGGGCGTGAAGTGGCGGAGAATCGCCGCAAGCTCGCTCGCGTCGGCTTCGGACGACAATAGGCCAATAGAACGCTGATAGCTCTCGACCGTGGCAGCGGTGAGACCAGCGATGCGCTGCCGTTCCGCCAGATCGAAAGTGCCCGAAGGCACCAGAAGGGGCGGCTCCGTGGATGACGGATCCGCTCGCCTGATCTCCGCTGCGTAATGGGTGCGCAGCGCCTTCCACTTGGCGATCGCGGCGTGATCGTCGGCGTCGAGTCCTCGCGTCGTCCAAAATTCCCGAAAAATGACCTCAGCGCAGAGAGCGACTCCGCCGAGGCAGTCGAGGTGGTAAACGAGATTGGGTAGCTCCGCGAACGAGAGCCGATGCTGAAGCTTGCGCCCTTCACCATGGTGCTGCGCTCGGGCGATACGACTCCCGCGGTTCCCGCGTCGTTTGCTGGCCGAGCGGTGGCGAGAGCGCCCGGCCCCGAAGCCGACGAGCTCGCGCAATGCTCACGCGCCCCTGAAGCGCAGCCCAGCTCGAGCAGCTGGCAGCAGAGGAAGCCCATCGCCGCGATCGAGGTGCGGCGCTTGAGCGCTATTGGCTGAACAGCGTCGGCGCGCGTGACGCTCGTCTCACGTGAGGTAGTTCGCATTTGAAAGCCAGACACATCGTGAAGGCCACCCGCTCGTTCGACCCGACCGCTCATGCGCTCCTCGGTTTCCGCCCGCGGAGCTTCCCTGCACGCCAAGATGTCGCCTTCTTGCCAACCATGCGCGTGCGATACCGCCGATGGTCTGAGAAGGCAATCGACTGCATTGGTCATACGTCGACGTTTGGCCTTGGAGGAGCCGGAACCGAAGCTTACGTCACAGGCTCAAGGAACTTTGCAGCCAATGCGCTCGGTGGCGACGACAACGTCGTCGTAAAGGATGATCTGCGCCTCGGGCACGGGCGTCGTCATGGCGAGATCGTCGAGAGAACCCTTCTCGTAATAGGCGTCGAGGGTGATCCTCTTCAAGAGCACGTCGGGCGACGACCGAAAATCGAAACCTTCGAACGCCTGGTCGTCTTGAAAATAGGGGCCCCACGAGTAGAAGTTGTCGCGCAACCACCTGCCGCGTGGGGTCCCCGTGCGGTACTCGCCGACGAGGGCGTCGTTCATCCACAGGGCGAGCTCACCGTCTTTTTGCCCCACGGCGTTGGCCTTGGCCATGATCTCGAGACAAAACCAAGCGTCGCGCAGAAACGGACTCTGGCCGGCGGGCGTGAAGTTGTTCCCGTAGAAGTACGTCGTTCCCTGATCGCCGGCGCAACCGGGCACGGTCGTACCGTCGTTGCAGCGGCCGGATTTCATCTGATACCAGTACACGTAGAAGTTGAAAAATTGATCGCGCCGCGCGTCGAGATCGAACCAGAAGCCCTTGTCGCCAGCGGGAAGCGTATTGGCGAGGCCATCCGATTGGAACGTGGGGTCGCCGGCGCCGACGCGCACCCAATGGTGAGGGATGGCCGTCGTACCGACGAAGCGCGCATAGAAGCGCCAATACACCTGGGGGACGCGGCGGGCGAAGTCGTATTGCGCGTTGGCCGAAATGTAGGGATTGGTGGCCAGCTGCGTGCGGGTAACTTGTGCTCGCAAATATTTTTCACCGCCGTTGGCGACCACGGCGTCGGTGAGCACGGCGATCTGCGATGAATCTTGCGTGTATCGCGTGAATCCGGTGAGACCGTTCTCGAAATTGGCGTAAAGAAGCACGCGCGGATCGCCACCAATCCCGTTGTCTTTCGGATACCCAGTGCTGATGGGTATGGGCAAAGAGCCGTCTGCGACATCCGCGGCGTGAGCGTCGCGGCTGCCATCCGGAGGCGCTGCGTCCGTGGCGCCGCCCGATCCGGCGTTTCCGCCGCCGGTGCCGCCGCTCCCCGCGCTGCTACCGCCGCCCGCGCCGACACCGCCGCTGCCGCCCGCGCCGACGCCGCCGCTGCCGCCCGCGCCGACTCCGCCGCTGCCGCCCGCGTCGACTCCGCCGCTGCCGCTCGTACCGCTAGCGCCGCCGCTCGCATCGGCGATGGCGCCGCCCGCGCCGCTGCCGCCCGTTTGGTTGTCGTTGCTTCCGCTGCCCGTGCAGGCCAAAAGCAGCATCCAAGGGACGTGAAACGCAAATGCGCGCATCGGCTCGATCCTCAGGACTGTCGAGAAATGACGGCTGAATGGGTCGACTGGACGGCGTACGACGAGCGCCTGCGGTGCCACCTCCGAAGGACAGAATAGGAACAGAGGAGGCCGACCAGCCAGCGCAGCCGTGCGGCGACCTCCGTGGAGCGGGCGAGTGCGCACCCGCATCCACCATCGGCTCCCGCCGAACCGGGACCCTCTTCGCCAGCGTCGATCTCGGGTGTCCCCGCGCCGGCCGCGCCACCGCCGGTAGAGCCCGAGGCGCCGCCCGTTCCTGCAGCATCACCTGCGCTTCCCGCGGTGCCGGCGCCTCCGGGTCCGCCTACCCCGGCGTTCCCGCCCCGTCCTGCGCTGCCGGCATCTGGAGGCGTGGGCTCGGAGGTACAGCTCTCAATCGCAGGGCCGGGCGCGGCGGCCTCGTCACCGCCGAGGCAAAGTGGCCCGCCACCGTCGCTCGCGAGCTCGACGGTGACCGTAGCGCCATCCGCGCTGAGCGCCTCGACCCGGATTGTGAGTCCTCCCGCCGGATCGGTGAAGCTCGTCCCGTCGGCGAGACCGTCGAGCACCGATGTGGAGGGAATCATGTCGAGGATCCAAGAATGAAGGCTGCGCTCGGCGGGTTCACTGATGCGGCCCGACACGCGAATCTGAACCGAAGGCGCGGCCAAGCCCCCGATGCCCCGGTTCGTGCGTAGCTCGACGTAATAATGGGTGAGGTCGGTGCTCGTCGGCACGCCGTCCATGCCAATGTGAGCAATCGGGCGTGTCTTGGGCATGGGGATCTGAAGGACCTGCGCGCCGTCACACGGAAGCTCGAATGGAAGCAGATTGAAGGTGCCGCTTCGGCGGACCTGCACGAAATTGCAGCCGGCGATCCAGCCGAGGTATGCCTTGTGATAACCGTTGATGTGCCCGCAGCCTTGACCCATCGCGTCGTAGGTGTCGCCGTATTCCGAGTGGCTACAACCCTGAAGATCGTCGGTGAGCGAGCTCGCTCCGCACCTCAACGACGACGAATGGTACAGGCCGAAGCTGTGCCCCGGCTCCTGGATGAGCGTGCTGCAGCCACTCAGCATGCCGTTATACCAGGTGTCTCTTGTCGGCTCGGCCAAGGTGCCCAAGCTCGCGAGGCCGTTCCACGTGCACGTCGGCACCCTCGATCCCAAATACCAGAAGTACGCGTCGAAGGTGCCGGCGACCATCGGTCTCAGGGTCTCGGCCAGAGCGAGCGGGTAGGCCTTTGCACAAGCCGAGGTGTCGGAGGGCTGGGCGTACGACAGTGGTCCCACCACCTCAGCCACGATGTCCTGGCGCCCGTAGGACGCCTCCTTGAAATAGTCGCGCAGCGGCGCGACCGTCGACGCCTCGCGCGGGCCCATCAATCGGACGATGGCCTGCGCCGACGTAACGTTGATTCCCGCGCCGACGTCCACCAGCACGAAAGCCACTTTCTTCACCGGGAGGGGATCGCCACGGCGTAAGGGGAATGCTTTCTCGGACGGCGGCGGCGAAGAACTCCCGCCGGGAAGCTCGCCGCAAGCTGCGATGAGGGACGTCGCCAGCACGGACGCGCTTAGAAAGGGGCGGCACGGAGAGATTTTCTTCATCCGTCACTCCTCATGCGAACCGCTGTTGGGCTGGCCTCACGGAGAAACTCGACCCTCAACACTATCAGAAATGGCTCAGTGTCCGAAATCCCGCCGCGGCCTGCCACAGGACGACGCCTGCCGCGGGCGAACGAGCTTGCCGCGCGCGGAGCAGCGGCGTATCCGGCGGTGGGCGCCGCAAGCCGAGGGGGCCCGACCCGATGCTCGACCACGACGCTCCCCGCGCCAAGCTCCGTGCGCACATCGCGATCGGACTCGTTTCTTGCGCGGTCCTGCTGCACGAGATCGCCATCACGCGGGTGCTGTCCGTCGTGCTCTGGTACCACTTCGCATTCCTCGCCGTGTCCCTGGCCATGATGGGGATTGGAGCGCCGGGGGTATGGTTTTCGCTCCGCAAGCCGGGTCCACGCGCGCTCGAGATCGCTCTCGTGCTGGCCGGCTCGGCGATGCCGCTCTCGCTCGCCGCGCTCTTCAAGGGGAGCGAGCTATTGCGGCACGAGGGCGGCGTTCTGCCGGGATTGTCGGCGCTGATCGATCCTCAGATTGCCTTGGTCGTCTTGTGCGTGCTCGCGCCGACGCTGTGTCTCGGCAGCGCGGTGTGCCTTCTGCTCATGCGGGCGGAAGGCGCGAGCGTGGGGCGAATGTATGCCGCCGATTTGCTCGGCGCCACGATCGGCGCGCTCCTCGTCGTGCCGCTCATGAACCTGATTCCCACCCCGCACCTCATCGCGGCGGCAGGCCTTCTTCCCTTGGCGGCGGCCCTCATCGTGATGAAGCGGTTTCACTGGAGCGTGGCAGCAGGCGCGGCCATCGTGGCGACCTGCATTTTTGCGAAAGAACCGCTGCGCCTGCGCGTCGCCAAATCGTACGTCGTGCCGGACAACATCCTCTACGCCAAATGGACGCCCACGGCGCGCATTACGATTCACCCCGACATCTTCTACGTCAAAGACCCCAAGCTCGGTTTCGGCTGGGGAATGGGCTGGAATTACGAGGCGAAGCCGCTCCAGCAGCTGTGGATTGAACAAGATGCTTCGGCGGGAACGCCGATCACCCGATTGCAAACGACGCCGGACGATCTCACGCATCTCTTCTTCGACGTGACGAGCATCGGCTATCAATTGAAGACCCCGGCACGCGTGTGCATCGTCGGGGCGGGAGGCGGGCGCGATATCCTGGCGGCCCTCAAAGCGGGCGCCACGCATGTCGACGCCGTCGAGCTGAACCGGCACATCGTGGAAGCCTTGTCGGGTCCGTTCCGCGAGTTTTCCGGCGACGTTTATCATCTGCCAGGCGTGCGCGCCGTGGTCGGCGAGGGCCGCAGCTTTCTCAGTCACTCGCCCGGCAACTACGATTTGATCCAGATCTCGCTCATCGACAGCTGGGCGGCCACCGCTGCCGGAGCGTTCTCGCTTTCGGAAAATTACCTCTACACCGTGGAAGCTCTCCGCCTGTACCTGGAGAAGTCGGCGCCCACCGGCATCGTTTCGATCAGCCGCTGGATGTCGGGCGACCGCCAGCTCGAAGGAGCGCGTCTAGCCGAGCTCGCCATCCGAGCGCTGGAGGCTTCGGGCATTTCCGATCCCACGCGCCACATCGCGGTATTCCAAGCGTGGGACGTAGGCACGTTCCTGCTTTCGCGGGCCCCTTTCGACCCCCTTCTGACGAGACTCGACGCCATCGCCGACGAACGCGGTTTCCACCGCCGTTGGCCCGTACCCGCGGATGCCGACGAAGAAACCATGGTCGCCTCGGTCATGAAAGAAGGTGCCGAGAAGTACAAGACGGAAGGACTCGACCTCTCCGCGTCCAGCGACGATCGTCCGTTCTTCTTCCAAACCGTCTCGCTCGTCGGCAAGATCGACCCCGAGTACTTCGCCTCGCTTTCCAACAACGAGCATTCTGTCGGCCTCATCAAAATGCTCCTCGAACTGGTGCTACTGCTTACGGCAGCCCTTTTCTTCCTGCCGTTCGCATTCGCCGGGCGAATCAAAAGGTCGCCCGAGCTCTGGTCGGGCAGCGCCTATTTCCTCGCCATCGGCCTCGGTTTCATGCTGGTCGAAGTGCCCTGGATGCAGCGGTTTGTCCTCTATCTGGGGCATCCGAGTTATGCGACCACGGTCGTCCTGGCCAGCCTTCTGCTCGGCGCGGGCTCGGGATCCTTAGCAGCGTCGTTTCCGTTCGATGGCAACGTGCGAGGGTGGGGCATCTTGATTCCTCTTTTGTTGGTCGTTGTGAACTCGGCGCTCACACCACTTTTCGCGGCAACGTTGGGACTTCCGTTCGAAGCGCGCATCGTCATCAGTGCAAGCATTTTGGTACCGGTCGGGTTCCTCCTGGGATTCCCGTTCCCACTAGGCATGGCGACGTTCCCCGAAAACCACAAACCGTGGTTCTTTGCCATCAACGGCGCCGCGGGCGTGCTGGCCAGCGTCGTGTCACTCGCGCTATCGATTCAGATCGGGTTTACGGCGACCACCCTGGTCGGCGTTGCGTTCTACTTGGTTGCTTATGTGCTGCTTTTGCGGTGGTCACCAGTCGCGGGCCTCGTTTGCGAACCAGCACTCAAGCGCACCCCCTGAGCATCGGTCGGTACGCAGCAAGCCCAGGCCTCAGGCGTGCATGGACACGGCGCCGAAAACCAAGCGCAGGAGCCAATATCCCTGGTTCAATTGTTTTGCTTGCATGGAAACTCCTTCCTGCTCACGCCCCGTCTCGCCCCCTGCGCGCTTCGTTGACGCTCTCGGCGCTCGGCGGTGCCGACGCGGGGCTCGATTGGATGTCGCCACCCGGCTCGAGGTGACACGCATCCTCGCGTGTGGGGCGTTCGACGGGTATTTCTGCTCGGCTGCGCCCGCGACCGGTGATTGGTGTTGTCCGTCATTAGGCGTGGGTCAAAGGACAGGTTGCCGTCGCTCGTGAGTTGGCCACCATGCGAGCAGCGCGATGAACGTCGACCGTTCACAAGAGGAGGACGCCCGGACACGAAGACCAAGGGTCGCTTGGTTGTTGGCTGTGATGCCATTTGCCGCAACATTGTTCATCGCGGCTCTCGCGTGTACGCGGAGTGAAAAGGAGGAAGCGGTGGCTGAAACCGTCATTCGACAGCGCGTAGAAGACTGGGCGAAGGCGATTCGCGCGAAGGACATCGATGGCGTCGTGTCCGTCTATGCACCCAACATCGTTTCATTCGATATCGTCCCCCCCCTGCGATACGCCGGGACTGACAATAAACGACGAGCCTGGCAAGAAGCCTTCGCTACCTATACGAGCCCCATCGCCTACGAGGTACGCGACTTGAACGTCACGACGGACGGCGGCTTGGCGTTCGTTCACAGCCTCAACCACATTAGCGGCACGCTGGCGGAAGGCCACGTCTCCGACCTATGGTTGCGCTGGGCAGCATGCTTTCGGCGAATCGATGGCGTCTGGCTGATCGTGCACGACCACGCGTCAGTTCCAGCCGATCTCGCGCATGGCAAGGCTGCTCTGAATCTCAAACCCGGGGGGCGGACTGAAGCGGACTGAAAGGGTCGTCCCTACTGGGATTGGGGGCCCCGGGAAGGCAACGACCCGGGGCTACCCGGCCTCCCCGACGGTTCCGAGCATCGCGCACGCGCAAAACGGGAGGTTGGCGCCATGCTGCAGCACGGCGCCAAGCCGGGGTTGACAAGAAATGCTCGCTCCAATGTTTGGAAACGAAGCGAGGCGCCTCGTCGGACTATTAGCAGTCCAGGGGATCCGTGGATTGGCGCGCCCCACGGTACGTCCCGTCGGGGTTCTGGCCCCACCACTCCCAGAAAGCACTCGGACGGGAGTCAATCACACGAATGGCTCCCCAACCACCTGCTTCGAGTTCATATTTCGCATTTGCGCCGAAAATTGGGTAGCGCGCGCGAGTCCATTCAAACGATTCGCGGTCGTGGTTTCTGGTTCGACGCTCGCCATACGATTCCGTTGCCGATATCGAGGCCAGAGTGCTGGCCGGGGTTGCCGAGAGTGTGACAAAAGGTCAGGAAGCGTGAGCGGGCCGTATCGACGCGGCCGTATGGAGATCCCCCGGATTCGTAGACACTCCCTGAAACGTGCTAACGCACGGGGAAGTGATCGATGGCAAAGCGCAAGAGAAGGAAGTTCACCGCGGAGTTCAAGGCCGACGCCGTTCGTCTCTGCACGACGGGAGGCAAGACGATCGGGGAGGTGACGAAGCAATTCGACCTCGCCCGTGACCGCGCTGCGTGAGTGGGTGAGACGAGCGGCGGTGGACGTGGGCCACGGCCCCGCGGGCGCGCTTACGACGGCCGAGCGCGCGGAACTGGCGGAGTTGGACAAGCGCGTGAAGCGTCTGGAAATAGAGCGCGACATATTGAAAAAAGCGGCCTTAGATTCAACCGGTCATCGCAACCCCGATCCACGACTGGAGGCCGGATGGGACGCATGGGAAGACCTGGTATGGCGGATAACGAGAGTCCGAGCTGTGGCGAAGATGGAAGGGCGGCGAGTCGCTGAGCGACATCAGTCGCGCGCTCGAGAAGAACCTGACCTGCCCCGTGTTCTTCGGCCCATCGGAGTCATGAGAAGATGCCTCTCCGGCACCCCTGGAGAGCCCGATGAGGAAGAGCAGATTCACCGACGAACAGATGGTCAGTATCCTTCGCGAAGCGGA
>Ga0193706_1000200_pt1 | contig 40847 bp, 31 predicted proteins | sample U3c1metaG_FD_160130 | JGI IMG/M metagenome (GOLD analysis project Ga0193706, IMG submission 160130) | Soil microbial communities from a riparian zone of the East river system, Colorado, United States - U3c1 | ecosystem: Environmental > Terrestrial > Soil > Riparian zone | place: USA: East River... | reverse complement strand
GTCCGCCGGCTGCTTGGGCTCGGGCGTGAACTCGAAGGCGAGGCCGCTCGCGCCGAAGTCCGCGCGACCGCTCGTCAGATTGCTCAAGCTCCAACCGGCGCGCTCCGCGGGAGCGAGTGCGTCGCGCCAGCGAGCGCTCTCGACCCAGGTCTTGTCGCGCGCCAGGGCTTGCGCCATGGCATCCGATCCCAGGCGCGTGCGCTCGAAGTCCTGCTGCCACGCGCGCGGATCGAGTTGCGCGTAGCGCGCGACCGCAGCTTCCGCCTTGTCGTAGGCGGCGAGTGCAACGAGTCGCGCTTCGGTCGTCTTCGCCTGGTCGGCGAGTTCTTCCGCGCGGCTGACTTCGCTTTCCCAGGCCTGTTGCAGCGCGCCGAGCTCCTGAGCGCGAGCGTCGCCGAGTCCGGCGAGGGTCTTGCGCACGTTCGGCGCCAAGGGAATTTCATCCGGCCGCTCGGTTGCATACTCCGCGTTCAAAGTCTCTTCCGCCGTGGCTCGCGCGGCAGGATCGCGGCTCCAGAGCAGACCGAGCAGGAGCTCGCCGCCGCCGCTGTCGCCCATGCGAGCGCGCGCGCGCGCGACCAGTGCCCGGACCTGATCGGCGCTGCCGAGTCCCTGCGGAATCCGCTGGTTGGCCACCAGACCCTCGAAGCGCTGCTGGAACTGGTTGACCGCCTCGATCCCGGCCGGATTGCGCAACGTGCCCAGGCCTTCGATCGCCCACAGGGCGACAGCGGCCACCGGGTCGCGCGCCGCATCGATCAAAGCAGCGAGCGCGTCCGGATCGGGCGATTCGGCGAGCACGCGCAGGAGTCCCGCGCGCTTGTCGGTGAAGCCCGGCGGCCACTTGAGCCCGTCGACCAGCATCGGCGTCGCGATCGCGCCGCGTTGCTTCAATTCAGCGAGGATCGCCTCGTCGCGCTGCGGCGTGCTGGCCTTCATGTCGTCGCCGCCGATTTCCTTGACCAGGGCTTCGATCGGGCCGCGCAGCGAGCCGGGAATCTGCAGGGTGCGCGGAGTGCGCAGGGCCTTGGCTCCGCCTTCGGTAGCCCACCAGTTGCGCAGGTTGGCGAGCGCGCTCAAGCGTTCGTCGATCGGCAGCATAGGCGCGTAGCCCTTGCTCACGCCGGTCAAGTCGAGGAAGTTCTCGAAGAACGACTCGCGCACCAGATCGTCGGGATAGGACAATCCATCGAGCATGAATTGCATGCCGTAGGTATCGCCCAGGGTCGCCATCGACCAGGCGAGATCCCGTCCGGTCTCGAGGCTCGGCTTCACGCGATCGAAAGTGCTGTGCAGCTTCGGCAAGGCACTCTTGTCGCCGAGCGTGGCGAGCGCGCGCGCCGCGCAGGCGCACACGTCCCAATCCAGCTCATCGAGCAGCGGCTGCACCAGCGGCGCCGCGTCTGCGACCCTCAGGTTCCCGAGCGCCTGGGCGCAACTTGCGCGCACCAGAGCGTCCGGCGACTTCAAGCCTTGCTTCAAGCGCGCGATGGCGTCGGCGCGATCGGGCCCCAGATCGCCGAACTTGGGCAGGGCTTCGAGCGCGTGCAGACGCACGTACAGCTCTGGGTGCGAAATCGCCTCGACCACGGCCTTGCGGCCCACGTCGCCCATGCGGCCGAGCACACCCTTCGCCTGGGTCCAGGTCTTCCCGTCCCAGGAGCCCAGGGCCGCGACGACTTCCGGAGCCGCCTTGGCTCCTAGGGCCACCAGGATGTCCTGGGCCTTGCGATTCGCTTCACCGACCGGGAACTGGAACAAGGCGATCAGCTTCGCCACGTCGCCCGGCTGCGTGCCGTCGGGGATCTCGACTTCGACCTTGCCGATCTTCGGTCGCGCGAAATCGGCGAGATTGCCGGGGCTCGCGGCCTCCACGGGCAGGGCTTCGGGCAGGTGCGCGTTCAGCTCCGGCGCCGTCGTGATCGGCTTGGTCGAAGGCGTGATCCCGCTGAAGGCCATGATGCGCGTCTCGAGTCGGCGCGACATCGTCGGGTGGTCGTCTTCGATCGGGTAATACAGCTTGTAGAACAGCGTGGTCTCGACCGTGCCCGAGGTGACCGAGAGGGGCACGCGGTGCTCGCGCGATTCGCCCGAGGGAATCTGGGTGTTGACGGGCAGCATCAACCCGTAGGGCCGCTTGTACGGATCGCGGTGCACCTGGCGCGAATTCGCGACCACGTTGCCGTCCTGGTCGCGCACGATCACCAGCGATTCGACCGCGCGCTGCTTGAGCTCGGTGGGGAAATTGTGGCCCGCGCCTTTGTTCTCGATCGTGACCACGGCTTCGTTGCCGTCGATGCGCGTGCGGTAGGCGTAGGCCATGCGCAGCTGCGACTCCGAGCGGCTGGCGTAGAAGGTGTGCCGGCGCGTCTCGCGCGGCTCCTCGCCGACCGCGACCGCGCGCACGACTTTCGGCATGTGGCAGTCGATGCACACATTGCCTTCGAGCTTGCCGTGCTTCGCGCTCTCCCATTGATACGGAGTGCCGTGGTTCTTGTGGCAGGAGGCGCAGGCCTCGACCGTGCCGACCCGCTCGTCGAAGGCGGCTTTGCACTCGGCCTTGCTGCCGACGAAGGTCGAGAAATCGAAACCCTTGCGCGCGTGGCAGGAGAAGCAGTCGTCGCCTTCCTCGAGGTGGGCGAGGCGCTTCTTCGGATTCATCCCGATGCCCGTCTCGAACACCGGCCGCGGCGTGTGGCAGGCGATGCAACCCTCGATCGAGAAACGCGCCGTCGCCAGGCGTGCCTCCTCGTCCGTGAACGCCCGTCCATGGGTGTTCTGCCGATTCTCGGCCGTCGCCTCGGGATGGCAGGTCGCGCAGTAGGCGGCGCGCGAAACCAGGTCCAGGTGCGCGGTTCTCGCCGCGAGATCCGATGCACCCGGAGTCTGCGAGGTGGCGATCGAGACGAGCAGGGCGATGGCCAAGGCCAGCAGTGACGGAGTTTTCATCGTTTGGGCAATCGTTGGAGCAGACACATATATAAGGAAGCCGGGCCCAGGGGGCGACCTAGTTGTTACGCGGACCTGCAGTCACACACCGGAGGCAAGTACCCGGCCTCGGTACCATCGACTTCCATGAACCAACGCTTTTTCGTCTTCGCGGCCTTCCTCGCGCTTTCGAGTTCCCTCCACGCGCAGGAACCGGCGAAACCTCGCCCGCAGCGCCCCGCGAAGCAGAGCGCGCCGCCCTTGCCCGCGATCGGTGACGAAGGCGGAGGTGCTCCCGAATGCGGCCTGGGCAAGGAATTCCATGCTGGCCGGCGCAGCGAGCTCGCGAAACTCTTGAAAACCGGCGTTGTCATCGTGCGCGGATTGCCTGACACGCGCGACTACGTCCAATTTCGTCAAGACAAGGTCTTCTGGTACCTGACCGGCATCGAGAGTCCGAATGCGACCCTGGTCATGGACCTCGACACGCACAAGGAAATGTTGTTCCTGCCCAAGAAGCGCGAGGGCAACGAGAGCTGGGAAGGGGAGAAGTGGGACAGCGAGGACGAGTGGATCGCGTCCTTGTCGGGCTTCACGGACATCCGCGGCAAGGATGATCTGCTCGGTGTCCTGAAGACCCTCATGCCCGAGGGACGCACGGTGTGGATCAGCGAAGAACCCTTCATCGGCTTGTCGGGATGCTACGACCGCGCCGAGGGTTACGACGCGCGCATTTCGCACGATCCGCTCGATGGCCGCGCCAGCCGCGAGGACAAGCTCGCCGAGAACCTGAAGGCCAAGTTCAAGGTCGAGGTCAAGGACATGCAGCATTCGTTGGCCGAGCTGCGGCGCGTGAAGACGCCCGAGGAGATCGTTGCTCTCGAGCGCGCCGGCAAGATCGGCGCGATGGCGATGGTCGAAGCGATGCGCTCGAGCGCGCCCGGCCGCGGCGAGTGGGAGCTTGCCGCCGTGATGGACTTCGTGCACAAGCGCGAGGGCGCCGCGGGTCCTGGCTACGACGCGATCGCGGGCTCGGGCCGCAACTCGTGCGTGATGCACTACAACACCAACCGGCGGCGGATGCAGGCCGGCGAGGTGATCCTGATCGACTACGCGCCGGAGTTCTCGCACGAAGTGGTCGACATCACGCGCACCTGGCCGGTCAACGGCAAATTCACCGAGCGCCAGGCGCAGATCTACGACGCCGTGCTCGCGGCGCAGCAGGCGGGAATCGAGGCCGCCAAGCCGGGCGCGACCATGGCCGACGTCGAGGCGGCCTGCGGGAAATCGATCAAGGCCTCGGGCATGGAGTCCATGCGCCGCCACGGCGCTTGCCACTGGGTCGGCCTCGAGGTCCACGACGTCGGCAACCCGGCCCTGCCCCTGGTCCCCGGCTGCGCCTTCACGATCGAGCCCGGGCTGTACGACGAAGCGAGCGGAATCGGCGTGCGCATCGAGGACGTGGTCGTGATCACGGCCGAAGGCTGCAAGGTGATCACAGCCGGCGTTCCGCGTGAACGCGCGGCGATCGAAGCCTTGATCAGCGACAAGGGAATGCTCGACGATCTGCCGGCGAAGAACTGAAGTCGTTGGAGGGCGAGGGCGCAGGGGCTAAACTCGCGTCCAATGCCGTCCCTCAATGACTATCAGAACCTGGTGCAGTCCTCCCTGAGTCGCCTGGAGCAACTCAAGGAGGGGCTTTGACTACCACCAGAAGAACAAGCGCCTGGCGCTGATCACCGAGCTGGAGAGCGGCCCTGAATTCTGGTCCGACCAGCAGAAGAGCCAGAAGCTGATCGCCGAGAAGAAAGTCGCGCGCTCCGTGGTCGAGCCCATCGACAAGCTGGCCACGCACATCGAGGAGATGAGTCTCCTGGTCGAGATGGGCCGCGAAGGCGACGAGAAGCAGGTGATGGGCGATCTGGCCCAGCTCGGCGCAGCCATCGAGCAGGATCTGGCGGACCTCGACTTCCGCGTGATGCTCGGCGGGCCTCAGGACAGCAACAATGCTTTCCTGCAGATCACGGCCGGGGCCGGAGGCGCCGATGCCTGCGACTGGGCCGGAATCCTGCTGCGCATGTACATGCGCTGGGCCGAAGCCAAGGGCTTTTCCCTGGAGGAGGTCGAGCGCGCCACGGAAGACGAAGGCGGGATCCGCACCGCGACCTTGCGCATCGTGGGCGCCTATGCCTTCGGCTACCTGAAGGCCGAGACCGGGATCCACCGGCTGGTGCGCATCAGTCCCTTCGATTCCCAGGCGCGCCGCCACACGGCCTTTGCCTCCGTCGGCGCGACGCCCGAGCTGGAGGACGAAGCCGACATCGTGGTCAACGAATCCGATCTCCAGGTGGACACGATGCGCGCCGGCGGCGCGGGCGGACAGCACGTCAACAAGACCGAGTCGGCCGTGCGGTTGACGCACCTTCCGACGGGTCTGGTCGTTCGCTGCCAATCCCAGCGCAGCCAGCACAAGAATCGCGAGATGGCGATGCACCTCTTGAAGGGCAAGCTGGTCGCCTTGCGCGAGGCGCAGCGCGACACGGAAATGGCGGCGCTGTACGACGCCAAGGGCGAGATCAAGTTCGGCAGCCAGATCCGCTCCTACGTGATGCATCCCTACCAGATGGTGAAGGACCACCGCACGGATTTCGAATCGGGGAACATCCAGGGCGTGCTCGACGGGAAGATCGACGGCTTCATCGAGGCCTACCTGCGCAAGCGCGGAAGCAAGAAATAGCTCGGGCGGCATTTCCGCGTTCCGCCATGTCTCCGCTGGGCCTGTTCGTCCTGACCGCGTCGGCGATGCTGGCCTTCGCGGCGAATTCGATCCTGTGCCGGCTCGCGCTGCGCGAGACCGAGATCGACGCGGCGAGCTTCACCAGCGTGCGGATCGTGTCCGGCGCCGTGGCCTTGTGGCTGATCGCACGCTCGCGCGAGAAGCGCGCGCTGCGCGAAGGCAGCTGGATCTCGGCGGCGGCGCTCTTCGCCTACGCGATCGCTTTCTCGTTCGCCTACCGCGAGCTCACGGCCGGGACCGGTGCACTGCTTCTGTTCGGCGCGGTGCAGATGTGCATGATCCTGTGGGGCTGGCGCGCTGGCGAGCGACCGAGCTGGATCCAGGCCCTCGGCCTCGCCTCGGCCTTCGCCGGTCTCGTCTGGCTCGTGTGGCCGGGGATTTCCGCTCCGCCAATCCAAGCTGCGGCCTCGATGGTCGGGGCTGGAGTCGCGTGGGGGGCCTATTCGCTGCGCGGCCGAGGCTCGGCCAATCCGCTGCGCGAGACCGCGGGCAATTTCCTGCGCGCCGTGCCCTTCGCCCTGATCGTCAGCGCGATCTTCATTGGCCAGGCGCGCTTCGACGCGAGGGGCGTGCAGTACGCGATCGTTTCCGGGGCGCTGACCTCCGGCGCGGGCTACGCGATCTGGTACGCGGCCCTGCGCGGGCTCGACGCGACGCGCGCGGCCACGGTGCAATTGTGCGTCCCGCTGCTCGCGGCGATCGCCGGGGTGGTCCTCTTGGGAGAGCAATTCAGCGCGCGCCTGTCGATCGCTTCCCTCGCGATTCTCGGCGGCATTGGCCTCGTGATCGTGCGCCGCCGGCCAGCCCGCTGAACGCGCGGCCCTGGGAAATCCGTTCCTCTTTGATCTCGGCTTGGGGACTACAACCCCTTTCTTGGGGTCGAAAAGCGCGGTCTTGCTGGATCCGGTAGGAGGCCCCCCGATTTTCTTGGGCACGTTTTTCGTTCTTAGTCCAAGCTGGAAAGGCGCTACCCCCAGCGCTCTGTCCCTCTGTTTCAGCGGCCCCCGGCAGGGGCTGGTTCATCCCCATGTTCCGCAACTTGAATTCGCGTACGTCCACGATTCTGTTCACCGCAGCTCTCGCGATCGCCTCGGCAACGGCGGACGCGCAGGCGCAGCAGCCCTTCGCCGACAACAGTCCGACGCTCAGGCAGGACATGCAGGGAGGAAGTTACAGCTTCCTCGGCGGCGTCGTGGTCGGGCCCTACGACGTCCAGAATCCTCCCGTTCCGGCCAACGGATTCGTCTACGGGGTCGAAGCCGCATTCGGGTCGTTCTGGGTCACCGGCGGCGACGGCAGCACCGTGCTGAACACCGGCCTGATCTACAAGTACGACCACAACGGCGCGCTGCTCGCGCAGTTCCCGCAGACCTCGATCGCGTCGAGCACCTTCGGTCACCGCGACGGCGAAGCGGACGAGTTCGCGAACAAGATGTGGTTCGGGGAAGAGACCAATCGCATCGTCGAGTACGACTACAACCCGGGCAATGGCGGTCTGACCTTCGCGCGGGTCTACACCCTGACCAACCCGCTGCCCGGCCTGTTGCCGGCGACCATCCGCTGCCTTGCGCGCAACCCGCAAAACGGTCACTTCTTCACCGCGAACTTCGGCACGATCGTGTGGGAGTTCGTGCTCGATCCGAACCTGGTCACCGCGACGACGGTCAAGACCTACGTCAACCCGACCTTGCCGGCCACCGCCTTCGCCGGCATGGCCTGGGACAGGACGGACAACACGCTGTGGGGTTGGGCGCAGAACGGCACGCCGGCCTTGCAGGCGATCGAGTTCACGGTCGGAGTTTCAGCGCTGACGCCGACCGGCCGCGCGTTCCAGGGACAGAACAATCCCGTGGGCTCGACCGCCGGAGGGATGGACCTCTATCCCGACTCGCGCAACCCGGGATTCCTTTCGATGGTCGCGGTGCACCAGGCCGTCCCCGACAGCATCACCGTCTACGACACCGCGGTTCCCTTCACGCCGCCCCCGTACCACGACGATTGCGCGAACGCAGCGCTCTTCCCCTGCGGATCGCCGCCGGCCGTGGTCTCCACCCTCGGTGCGACGCAGGATCTGCTGCCCGGCTGCACGGCGCCTTCCGTGTCGCCCGGCGTGTGGTTCAAGTTCAACGGAACGGGTTACCCGGTCACCCTCTCGACCTGCGATGCGCTGACCAATTTCGACACGCGCATCAGCGTGTTCACCGGAACCTGCGGCGCCTTGACCTGCCTGGCCGACAACGATGACGGCGCCTGCGGAGTCAATCCCCTGGCCTCGATCGTCAGCTTCAACACGCAGTTCGGAGTCGAGTACCGCGCCCTCGTGCACGGCGGGAAACTGGCCTCCGACATGGGCACGTTCCGCTTGACCGAGACCTGCCCCGACTACTGCCAGGCCGGGACCAGCAGCGCCTGCGGGCCGACGCTCGAGATCATCACGCGCGTGCGCTACGGCGCGATCGACAACTCGACGCCCACCTGCGTGGTCGGCGGGTACCAGAATTTCATGAACCTGATCAACCCGGCCAGCATCGGCTGCCCGCAGGGAATCATCGTCGACACGGCGAATCCCTTCTCGACGGACAAGGTCAGCGTGTTCATCGACTGGAACCAGGACTTCGACTTCACTGACCCCGGCGAGAGCGTCGCGCTCGTGGGCGCCCCGGTGGCCCTGCCGACGCAGTTCACGGGCAACTTCACGCCGCCCGTCGGCGCCCTGCTCGGCAACACGCGCATGCGCGTGGCGCTCGACGACAGCCTGGTCGTCAGTCCCTGCGGATTCTCGACCTTCGCCTACTACGAGGACTACACGGTCGCGGTGCAGCCGATGGTCGACACCGACGGCGACCTGACGCCCGACTGCCTCGACGGTTGCCCGACGGATCCGGCCAAGATCGCCCCGGGAATTTGCGGTTGCGGAGTGGCCGACACCGACACGGATGGCGACGGCACGCCGAACTGCAATGACCTGTGCCCGCTCGATCCGCTGAAGATCGCTCCCGGCTTCTGCGGCTGCAACCGACCGGAAGTCGACACGGACGGCGACGGCACCCCGAACTGCGTCGACGGATGCCCGCTCGATCCGTTGAAGACCGCTATCGGCATCTGCGGTTGCGGCACGCCGGACACGGACACCGACAACGACGGCACGCCCGATTGCAACGACACCTGCCCGAACGATCCGCTGAAGGTCGATCCGGGTACCTGCGGTTGCGGCGTTCCCGACACCGACACGGACGCGGATGGCACGCCGGACTGCAACGACGGCTGCCCGACCGATCCGGCCAAGATCTCCCCAGGCTTCTGCGGCTGCGGGAATCCGGAGACGGACTTCGACAACGACGGCACGCCGAACTGCGTCGACAACTGCATCGCGATCTTCAACCCCGATCAGCTCGACTCCGACAACGACGGCCGCGGCGACCTCTGCGACAACTGTCCGTTCCATGCCAACCCCAACCAGGTCGATTGCGACGGGGACGGGGCTGGAGACGTGTGCGAGATCGCCAACGGCACGGAGCTGGATTGCCAGCCGAACGGCATCCCGGACAACTGCGATCCGGACTGCAACACCAACCTGACGCCGGACGATTGCGACATCTTCCTCGGCACCAGCCAGGACCTGAACCAGAACGGGTTGCCTGACGAGTGCGAAGGCCCGGGTATCCAGTACTGCTTCGGCGACGGCGCCGGCACCCAGTGCCCGTGCTTGAACCACAGCAACGGCACGGGCAAGGGTTGCCTCAACTCGACCAACCGTGGCGCGATCCTCTACAACAGCGGTCTCGCCAGCGTGTCGAACGACAGCTCGCGACTGACTGCGATCCAGATGCCCGGCAACAAGGCCGTGATCTTCTTCATCGGCGCCAACCAGCTGAACGGCGGGAATGGCGTGCACCTGGCGGACGGGCTCCTGTGCTTGCAACCCACGAAACGCTATCCGCCGCAGATGTCCAGTCCGACGGGGCAGATCGACATCGTGCAGGTGGTCGGCCTGAGCGGCAACCTGATCACCGCGGGCAGCACCTGGTACTTCCAGGCCTGGTACCGCGACCCGACGGGTCCTTGCGCGCTGGGGTCCAACCTGACCAACGGACTGGGGATCACGTTCACTCCGTGACCTGCATCCCGAGCCTCGCGTGACATCACGCGCGAGGCAGATCAGAATGCGAAGGCGCCGACTCCGGCGCCTTCGCGCATTTCTAGAGACGGAGGTCCGCCATGTCGTCCACGATCCCTCGCGCACTTTCCGCAGTCTTCGCGCTCCTGCTCGCCCAGGCCTGCGCTTCGCACCGTCCCGCGCAAACCGCGAAGGAGCCGGTCCATGCGGAGCCGCCTCCGGTCGCAGCTGAAAAGCCCGCCGAGAGCCAGAAGCCCGCGCCGGCGCCTGCGACCGCGCCGGCTCTCGAGCTCGCTGCCCAGCCGGGCTGGATCGCCGAGCCGCCGTCGAGCGGGATGCGCAAGGCCCAGTTCCGCCTCCCGCACGGCGCGGAAGCCGGCGAGGATGCTTCGCTGGTCGTGTACTACTCCGGGGGTCAGGGCGGCTCGCGCGAAGCGAACATCGAGCGCTGGGTCGGGCAGTTCGAGCAACCGGATGGTTCTCCGTCGGCCGACGCTCTGCAGCAATCCGAGCGCAAGATCGCAGGCCTCGAAGTCTTCGACGCCGCCCTCTCGGGCACCTACATCGCCGAGACGGCGCCGGGATCGGGGGAACGCGTCAACAAGCCGGAGTGGCGCATGCTGGCCTCGATCGTCGAGACCAAGGACGGGCCCTGGTACTTCAAGCTCGTCGGTCCGGCGGCCACGGTCGCGAAGTGGGAGCCGAGCTACACGACGTTCATGAATTCGATCCGCCCGCGCCCCTGAGCCCGATCCATCGCGCGATCACTCGCGCGTCAGCTCGCACAAGGCGAGCACCGTGCGCCAGTTCCTGACCGTCGACGTGGTCTGGAGCGCGCGATCGAAGTACGCATTCGACAGCTTCGTGCGCGTGAATCCGTTCGGAGTGTGCAGGTAGATCTCGCGGCCGCGCAACGCGAACTCATCCGGCGCCCCGAGCTTGGGATCCAAGCCCGCGACCTGCTTGGCAGCCGGCTTCTCGGCGAGGAAGGAGACGTGCAGCCGATCGGGATCCGCGCCCGCGCTCAGGAAAGGGTTTTTCCGCGCGACGTCCTGGAGCTCGAGCGAGCTGCGCAGGACCAGCGGAATCCTGTGCCCGAACAGGGCCTCCAGCTCGCGCTCGATGCGCGCCGCCAGTCCCTTGGCGCGCGAGCCCGAGATCCTGAACCCGACATTGCCGCTCTGGATGTACGTCCGCACGTCCTGGCTGCCGGCCGCCGTGAACATCGCGGCCAGCTGTTTCATCGGCAGCCTGTTGTTGCCCCCGACGTTGACGCCGCGCAGCAAGGCGATGTGGAAATCCGATGCCATGGCCTCGGGAAGATAGCGAAAATCGGGGTTAACCCTTAGCGGAGTGAGCGCAGGTCCGGGCCCTGGTCACCCCCTGAAACACGCGGGTCGCGGTACTCTGTGGGTTCGCGGTTTCGTGCGCTCGTCCCAACCCAGCGTTTACCACCATGACCAGCTTCTCGAGCTACCTCCTGCTCTGCGCGGCTCTCTCGGGCCTCGCTCCCTCCGTCGCGGCGCAAGCCATCAACCTCGACATCGGTCGATACAACGCGGAGCCCTCGCCTAGTTACGGCGCCGCAGCGGGGCAGGCGGGCATCTGGAACCGGATGATCGTGACCGGTGGTGGGCCGTTGCTGGATGTCACCGGAGCAGCCACGACCGCGACGGTCAGCGCCTCGTCCGCCCATCACTTTACTTTCGGTTTCGACAATCCGTTCACGACTGGAGATGACGAGCTGCTGCTCGACGGATGTCACGACGGCCTGCTGGACCTGACCTTCAGCGGCCTGCTCGACGGCGATTACTTCGTCTACACCTACGCGTTCGCGCCCGACAATCCGACGACGTTCATCACCGATGTGGAGGTGCCTGGTTCGCTCGATCCCATTCAGCCGGTCGGCGGAACTCAATGGAGTGGCGCGCACGCGCTGGGCGCGACCTACGCCAAGCACCGCATCAGCGTCATCGGCGGCTCGTTCCACATCGTTGCCAGCATCGGAAACATCTACGCGACGGTGAACGGCGTGCAGCTCGAGCCGACGCTGGCGCTGCCGGTCGTCTATTGCACGCCCAAGACCAACTCGCTGGGCTGCGTTCCGGTGATCGCGAGCAGCGGTACGCCGTCGGCCAGCTCGGGCTCGGGCTTCACGGTCAGCTCGACGCAGAACCGCAACGACAAGGCCGGCTTGATGCTCTACGGCATCAGCGGCCGCGCGAGCACTCCCTTCCAGGGCGCGACCCTGTGCATCAACGCTCCGATCAGCCGCTCGATCGCCCTCAATTCCAACGGCACGAGCTGGCCCGCCGTCGATTGCAGCGGCATTTACACGATCGACGTGAACGCCTTCGCCGCGGGAACTCTCGGTGGATCTCCCCTGCCGGAATTGAGTATCGCGGGCTCCGTGGTCGACACGCAGTTCTGGGGACGCGACCCGGGTTTTGCGCCCCCGGACGGCTCCTCACTGTCTGCAGGGCTGGAGTACACGGTCGGGCCGTAGTATGGAGACTTCCATGAAGCTGAATATCCTCTCGATCCTCGCGATCGGTGTCGCATTCACTCTCCCGCTCCAGGCCCAGGACCCCAAGCCCGCTCCGACGCCGCCCGTCGAGACGCCGAAGGTCGAGGTCCTGAAGGTCGGGATGACGGTTCCCGAAACCCAGGCGATGAAGGATCTCGACGGCAAAGCCGTGAGCTTCAAGGAGCTGCGTGGCAAGGTCGTCATCGTGCACTTCTGGTCGGACCGCTGCCCGGCCGAGAAGCACGGCGATCCGGTGACCAAGGCCCTCGAGAAGACGTACGCGGGCAAGGACGTCGTGATCCTGGGCATCGCTTCCAACCAGAACGAGCTGGGCGCGGCGCCGCCGAAGGACGCGGATTACTCGAAGCTCTACACGAACCTCCGCGACAAGATCAAGGAAGTCGGATTCACGCACCGGGTCATCGCCGACCACGGCAACGTGCTGTCCGGTCTCTTCCAGGCCAAGTCGACGCCCCACTGCTACGTGATCGACCAGAAGGGCGTGTTGCGCTACGCGGGCGCGCTCGACGACAACCTGGACGAGAGCAAGGGCGAAAAGGCCAAGATCTACGTGCGCGACGCGGCGGACGCCCTGCTCGCCGGCAAGGACATCGAGGTCAAGGAAACTCGGCCTTACGGCTGAAGCATCAAGAAGAAGTGATCTCCCGTGCGGAGATTGCGACCTGACCATCGGATGCGACTTGCCCTGCTCGTAATTCTTTGCGCGCTTTCGGCGTGCAACCGCGAAGCCACTCCGCCGCCGCTTCCGCCGGTCGAGATCGTCGGCCTGGCCGGCCTGGAGACGCGCATCGCGAACGCGCACGGCAAGCCGCTGATCCTGAACTTCTGGGCGATGTGGTGAATGTCTTGCGTCGAAGAACTGCCCGGCCTGGTCCAGGCCGCTGGTGAAGCGAAGGGAACGGAAGTGCTGCTGGTCAGCTACGACCTGATGGGGCCGCGCGCTGATCGGGCGACGGTGGCCGCGCGAGTCAGCGAGTTCGCCGCGAAGCGCAACTGGAACGTGCCCGTGGTGGTTTTCGATCCGGTCGATCTCGACGCGCTGAACGAGCGCTTCGATCTCCCCGGCGCGATTCCCGTCACCCTCGCCTTCGACAAGTTCGGCCATCTGGCCGACCGCGAGGACGGGCCGTCGGAAACGGAGCGCTTCGCCGAGATGCTGCTCCACGCCCGCTGAAAAAAGCGGTCGGATCCCGCGAGGCGCGGTGCTCCGAGCCACACGGCCAGGTCCTTGTTAAAGGCGACCGCCCGGCGCGCGTTGGAGAAAACGCGTCCGGGCGGTCCGAGTATCGCCTAAGGCAGATGCCCCGTCCCTTGGGCAACTGTCGTCGGCGAGAACTGGATCCTGAGGTGGCTCCGAGTTGGGAGAGACTCCCTTCGCGGCATGGCGAATCTTGATCGAGCCAGGAGAGTGCCCCGATCCGGATCCGTCTGCTGCCCCAGGTGGCCGCATGCTTGCGCGTGCGACACCCTCTCTAGACAAGTGCCCGGGGTCGGTTGCCGGGATTCGAGAAGAATTCTGTTTCCAGCGGTCCGGGCAGCCCCGCGCGCGGCGTTCCCGGACTGCTGTCACGCAAGAAAGAGATCTGGAAGCGCCGGCTCGGGCCGCGCGAGATACAACACGCCCCAGGCTCGCCCCGTCCTCCAGCAGTCCCGCACATCCATTCGCATGCAGACGAAAGTCCTCGTCCTGATCCTGGCTTCGCTGGCTGTCGGTTGCAGCGCAGTCGGTGGTCGCAGCGTTTCGAAGGACGGGCGCCCTGGTGAACCGCTCGAGCTCGAGCGCTTGCAGGTCGGCAGCGTGTACGGCGTCGGCAGCCGCTTCAGTTCTGACGGGCTGGAATTCGCGGTCGACGGGTTCGGCGAGGGGCTCGGCAACACCGAGATCGGAAGCTCGGCGGACCCGAAGACCAGCGCGAAGCAGCAGAAAGAAGCCGCGAAAACCATGCGGCTCTCGCACGCGATACTGCGCTGCCGCGGCCGCCACACCAGCCGCCTGGAGTTCGATTACGTCGACCACGGCGGCGCGGTTGCGCTGGAAATTGCAGGGGAAAACCGTGCTGCGGCGGATTTCATCACTCTGGACGGAGCGCAATTCCAAGGCGTCCAGGTCAGCGTCGCCGAGTCGAGCACGGCGGGGGTGCGCCGCGGTCGCGTGCTCGTCACGGGCGCGATCGATCGCTTCGCGATCGCCGGCGCGGACCTCGAGCTCGCGGACGTGCGGCTGGTGCGCTGAACGGCGCGCGGTTCACACGCCGGGCTCGGCGAGCAGCTTCGACACGCGAGCCAGCGCCCGGTGCAAGAGGACGCGCACGGCGCCTTCGCTCTTGCCCATGCGCTCGCCGATCTCGGCTCGCGACAAGCCGAGCACGTGGGCCATCGTGACCACCTCGCGCTGTTCCTCGGAGAGCTGGGAGAAGGCGCCCTCGATGCGCTCGACTTCCTCGCGGACCATCAGCCCGCGGCTGGGAGTCGAGAAGCTCTGGTAGAAATTGAAGACCTGGCTGGCCGCCTGGTCGGCGCTTCCCGGCGCGAAATTCTCGACGCGTCCGAGGTCGCGTTTCTGCGCGCGGTAGAAGTCGACGCGGTTGGAAATCTTTCGCAGGGCGGTCGTGTAAAGCCACTGTTTGAACGCCAGCTCGCTCGGGTGGCGGAAGCGCTCGGCGTGCTGCAGCACCTCGCGGCACACCGACTGGACGATGTCGGCCGCGGACTCGTGCTCGCGCACGGGCTTGCCCGCGCGGCGCGCGACGAAGGCCTCGAGCTCGGGCAGGTACAGCTCCAACAAGCGATCGAGGGCTGCGCGTTCACCCCGCGCGGCCCCTTGCGTCAGTTTCTGGATGTCGGGCTCGATGGCGGACACGGGGGAATTCGCGGCGGGAGTCGGATCGTAACACCGACCTGATTCCAAGTCGGGCAGCTCAGGCAAAACCCTCGGTAACGGACGCGGGATGCCCCGGATGTAAAGGCCAGACGCCTCTCCCGGGCAACCCCATCCGTCCTTTTTTCACCTGGAGTCAGCCAAATGTCACCCTCGGTCCGGTCAACGCGCCCCGCGAGCGCCCGTTTACTCTCTCTGCGTCCCCTTTCCGCCGTGTTCGCCCTGGCTGCTCTCAGCTATGCCCAGGCCCCTGTCGCGGTCCCCGCGCCCGAGATCGCTGGCCTTCCTGCCGCTCGCGATGCAATCGTCGGCCAGGCGAGCTTCGCGCCCTTGACCTCCAGCGAGCTCGGCAACGATTCCATTCCGTTGCCGCGCGCCGCTGTCGTCGAGCCCGGTCGGGCCGCGGACAGCGTGGTCGGGCCGGCCAGCGGCGATCCATTCTTCCTGGGCTTCGCGGCCGGGAAGTACTTCCCGCCCCAGGGCGAGCGCATCGATCCCGCCCTTTCCGCCGCCGCTGCGGCGCTGGGAGCGGACGGTCGGCCGGCGCAGGAGACCTACGCCTTCGTCATGTTCTCCAAGAAGATGACCGAGCAACGCATCGCGGAGCTCGAAGCCATGGGCGCGCGCGTGCTTTCCTTCCACCCGCACTACACGCTGAAAGTCGCCCTGCCTCCGTCGGCGATCAGCCCGATTGCCGGCGCGGACTTCGTGCGCTGGATCGGCACGCCGAAGACCTGGCAGAAAGTTCACCCGGCGTTGAGCAAGGCGCTCATCAATGCACAACCCGGCAAGACCCTCGACGTGTGGATCGACGTCTTCGATTCCGACCTGAACGCCGACTCATCCCCGGTCTTCGGGCCGGCTCCGATCGAAGGCGGCGTCGACACGATCGGGCCTGAGGGCCCGGTGCAAGCCGGCGAAGCATCCGTGTGGGTCACCAACGGCTGGCAGCAGCACGCTCTCGAAGCCGCGGGCGTCGAGGTCGTCGACTACGCCTCGAGCATCCGCGCTTTCCGCGCGCGTCTCGATCCGGCCCGCATCGAAGGCCTGCTGGCCCTCGACTTCGTGCAGTTCGTCGAGCAGAACCTGCCGAGCACGGAGGCGCACGATGAATCGACGCCGATGATCCTGGCCGATCGGACGCGCATCGCCTGGGATGGCGCGACCAGCGGCGCGGTGGTCGGAGGCTTGATCGACTCTGGCCTCGACATCGGCCACGCGGCCCTCGATCCCTACGTCGTCGGCTGGGACTTCACTCCCGAAAACCTCGGGCCGTTCAACGACGGCGACACCCACGGCTCGCACGTCGGTGGAACGATCCTCGGCAACGCGGACGTCGATCCGAGCCACGCCGGCATGGCGCCGGGCACGGGCTACAACACGATGCACCGTTTCTTCGTCGGCAAGATCTTCAACAGCTCGGGCAGCTCGTCGGGCGTCAACTTCGCCAACGTCCTGGCCAAGATGCACACGCCGTACACGGACTCGAACTTCAGCGTTTCGCAGCGTCCGATGGCGATCAACAACTCCTACGGGGCACCGGGGACGAACTACATCGGCAGCGAGGCCGAATGCCGATTGCTGGACACCGAGGTCCACACCTACGACCAGCTGTACGTCTTCGCATCCGGCAACGAGGGCTCGGGCGCCAGCACGCTGCGACTTCAGGCGGCAGCGAAGAACGTGCTCACCGTCGGCAGCGTGAGCGATTTCGTCGTCACGCCCGGCGAGGATCCGGGCACGATCGTGGCTTCCTCGAGCCGCGGGCCGACCGGCGATGACCGCTGGAAGCCGAACGTCAGCGCCGTCGGACGCTACGTGGTCTCCACCGCGGCAGGCACGGTCACGGGCTACAGCAAGAAGTCGGGCACGAGCATGGCTTCGCCGCACGTGACCGGTCTCGCCTTGCAATTGTGCGATCACTACTCCTTCCTGCGCTGGAACCCGGCGACCCTGTCGGCCGTGCTGATGGCGGGAGCGACGACGAAGAACAACGTCACGATCTCCGCTCCGAGCGCCTCGCCTTCGAGCCACTTGAACATCTACGGCGCAGGTCGCGTCGAGTCGTACAAGAGCCACTACGGCGGACCGGGATCGGGCATGTACATGTGGGGCTACACGCAGGGCTCGACCAGCACGGGCATCGTCGACTTCGACGTGCTGGCCGGCGCGACGCGGGTCGTGGTCGTGACCACCTACAACGAGCAGGCATCCTCCGCGGGAGCCTCCGCCGCACTGGTCAACGACTTCGACACCTACATCGACGTGGCTCCGTTCAGCGCCGCGAACAACGCCGGCGACTACACGGCGCAGCAGTCTCCGCGCGACAACACGGAGATCCGCATCTTCGACAACCCGACCGTCGCGGCGTGGCGGATCAAGACCTATCCCGCCTCCGTCGTGCCCGGCTCGTCCTCGAACATCGGCATCTGCGTGATCGTGCACTACGCCGACACGACGCCGACGCCGAGCTTCTCGACCAGCGCTTCGGACAACTACGTCCAACCCGGCGACAGCGTCACCGTGTCGGCGAGCTACACGAACTCGGCCTGGATCGCCAGCGGCGTGTTCCTGGACTCGACCTCCACGGGTGACATCCTCACCGCGGCGACGACGACCCTGCAGGACGGCGCAGTGACCGACCTCATGAGCAACGAGAGCCTCGGCAGGGACATCGTGCTCGGCGACGTTCTCGGCGGAACCAACCGCACGGGGCGTTGGACCACGCACTGGAATACGGAGGGCTTGAAGAATTTCAGCGTCAACGCCCGCTCCGACAACGCGATCGACGACACCGATGCGGAAGCGATCTACGTCGACGGGACGGCACCGGCCTTGCCGACGAACGTGCACTCGACGAATCACACGGCGAACGTGTGGTCGAACAACCCCAACATCAACTTCGCCTGGACCAACGGCGCCGACAATCTGTCGGGGCTCGATGGTCACGGCATCTTCCTTTCGATCGGTGGCCCTGGCGCACCCTCGAACGTGAAGGACATCGGGGCCGTGTCGAGCACGCCGATGGTGATGCCCGCCAGCGGGACATTCACCTTCAACATCAAGAGCGTGGACAAGTGCGACAACTGGACCGCGAGCTACGTCAGCAGCGGTCCGTATCTGCTCGACATGATCCAGCCTGATTTCGTGACTGGCCTGATGTCGACGACGCACCAGGTTGGCGTCGCCAACTGCGGCAACTCAGTGACGATGGTCTGGGATCCGACGGCTGACTCCGGCGGTTCGGGGCTCGCGGGTTACACCTACGTGTGGGACCACAATCCGCTCACGCAGCCGCAGGTGCCGATCAACCTCGGGCCGGTGACCACCGTGAACACCGTGCTCGCGGCGTCCACTCAGCCGTGGTACTTCCACATCACTCCGGTGGACAACGCTGGGAACTCCCAGAATCAGTTCCACGCGGGTCCTTACTACGTCCAACCCAACACGGGAACGACGTACTGCGTGGCCAAGGTCAATGCGCTGGGCTGCACGCCGTCGATCGGATTCATCGGCACGCCCAAGGCGGGGCAACTCTCCGGCTACACGGTTCGCGCGACCAACGTGCGCAACAACAAGCCGGGACTGCTCATCTACGGCGTCAACGGCGGAGCGAGCAATCCCTTCCTCGGTGGAACCCTGTGCGTCGCGGCGCCGATCAAGCGCACGACTCCGGTCGCGGCTGGCGGCAACCCGGCACCGGCGAACGACTGCTCGGGTGTGTACTCGATCGACTTCAGCAGGTTCGCCGCGGGTCTGCTCGGCGGGACGCCGCTGCCGGCGCTGTCGGTGGCGGGCACGGCGGTGAACTGCCAGTTCTGGGGCCGCGACCCCGGCTTCGCCGCGCCCAACAACGCGACGCTGACGAACGGGTTGAGCTTCACCATCTGTCAGTGAGCGCCTGAGTCGAAGAGCCCGCGGACCTCCCGCGGGACAACCACGCGCCTCCGATCGGACCATCGATCGGGGGCGCGATCGTGGGGTCAGGTGAATTCGTCCGGAGTCGTGCGGGCGTCCCGCGCGCCGCGTACGCGGCGCGCGGGACGCCCGCACGACTCCGGACGAATTCACCTGACTCCGTACTCGAACGTCACATCCGTGATCTCATCATCGCGTACCGTCAGCGGCTCGTTCTGCGACGCGCGGTCGCCTGGCGCGCGCGGACCGATCAGCCTGACGGTGTAGTCGCCGGCGTTCAGTGGACCGATCGACATCTCCGCAGCCTGGCACCTGAATACCTGGGACATCACGCGATTCGAAGTCAGCCCCGCCTTCACGGCATCCACGTTCGACACCACGACCTCGAGCCCTCCTGGAGCATCCGCGCCAGCCTCGGTCTTGCACGCGACATGCAGGAAGCCCGCGTGAGTGAAGTCGACTTCGAGTCTCAGCGGAGTCTCACCGACGGCGGAATCGCCCGCGAACGGAAACGAGAAAAGTGATCTACCCGGGTATGGAATGTCGATCGCGAAGGCGCGCACCGGAACGTCCCCCAGGGGAAGACCGCGGATCATCACCGGCTTCGCTGAAGAAAAATCAAGACTGAAGGTGTCAATCCGACCCGCCGCATCCTTCGCTTCGAGGAGCATTTTCAGTGGCCGCGACGCGAGCGAGTCCCGCAGAACAGCCCCGAGCCCAATGGGAACGCACTCGACATCTCCAAACCCAGTGCAGACTTTGACCAGCGGCATCACGCTCTTCGCTAGACTCTGATCGAGCCGCGAGAAAAAGAAGTCCTGCTCCTTGCTCTCGTATCCCGGGAACCGAACCTTGACGCTGTTGGGATCCGTCGAGGTCGGCGCGCCCTCGAAACCAGCCAGCATCAAGATCCTCTCCGCGGATTCCACGAGCTCATCGAGTGGAACGCCCGCCAGGGCCGCTGCGGCCGGGAATTCCGGCACGTCTTCCGCCGAACCTTCGGCGAACGAGATCTCGAGTTGAATGGAGTCACGCTGCTCTGGCGGAAACTCGAACCGATCCTTCCCCTCGGTGACGAGCTGGATCAAGGCGCCATACGCGTGGAGCACGGGCACGGTCACTTCCGATCCGCCTGGCACGACGGCCCGGATCAGCTCTGAGGCAATGATGCCCGGCGCGCCCGCAATCAGGTCGTACTTGCGCGAGCGGCTGAGTCCGGCGATCGCGAAGTGCCCGTGACTGTCCGATTCCGCCGACGCGAGCAGCTCCGTGCCGGTTGCGAGGCTCATGACGGCTTCCGGGGTTGGAAGCGCTAGATCGCTCGCGTAGGCGACGACGCGCACTCCCGCGACCGGCTCGCCGTCGACTCTCCACGTGACATATCCGCGCAGCTCGGTCTGCTTTGCCGCTTCGCTGCTCGACACGGTTGCGCCAGCGCTCTCGGCGGGAGCGCGCTCTTGTATGCCGAGCAGCGTCTCGGCCGGCGGATTCGTCGCCGAAGACTGCGGCAGCGAGGCAGGCGGGACGTCCTCACTCTTGTGCAGCGCCTCCTCGCGCTTCCATGGCGCCCACCACAAGAGCAGCAGCAGCAAGACGGCGACGACGGTGATGACTCGAGCTCTGGGCATGCCTGCACGACTCCGGACGAATTCACCTGACTCCCGTACGTCAATAGCCCAGCTGTTTCAGCTGATCCTGCATCTGAGCATCCATCTGGATGTTTCCCGCCCGCAGACTGGGGGCCGTGGCGCCGAGCTTCTTCAACCGCTCCTGCCAGGCGAGCCGCTGACCGCCCGCCTTCGCGAAAATGTCCTGCAGCTCACCAGGATCCGCCTGGAGGTCGTACATCCGGAACGTCCCCGCATCGACGTCGTAGACGAGCTTCGTGCGCTGATCGCGCAGCGCGAACAAGGTCCGCGGAGCCTCGGGACGGAAAGTCTGTGCCAGCAGAGTCCGATCGCTCGCCTCGAACAACGACGTGCCCTCCTGGCCCGGCAGCGCCGGAAGCCCGAGCGCATCGAGGATCGTCGGCGCGACGTCGATCAGACGCACGAGGTCGCGCTGCGAACGCTCGAGGAAATGCCGGCCCTCGTGACCCTTGGGCAGCTTGATCAACAGCGGCACGTGCAGCATTTCATCGTGCAGATTGACCACGTGCCCGATGACTCCGTGCTCTCCCAGCGCTTCGCCGTGATCGGAAGTGAACACGATCAAGCTCGAATCGTAGAGCTTGCGCTTCTTCAGCATCGCCACGAAGGTGCCGAACGCAGCGTCGGCCGCTTCCGCTTCGCGCCGGTAGCGCGCCGGCAGCTCTTTCTGCGTCGGCACGTCGTGCATCCACAGCTCCATGGCGGCGAGCACCGGGCTCGACGATGAGTTCTCGACCGTCGCGACCAGGGCCTTGCCCTGCTTCAAGAGCGCGCCGGCCTCGAACTGGAGTGGCAATCGCTTGCCCTTCGCCGTGAACGAGAGCGAGCGCACCTTGAAGTCCTCCGCCGAATGGATCTCGAGCCGATTGATCCCCGGCTCGAGCGTCAAGTCGTGCCGGCGCATCGACCACTCCGAAGTGGTCACGGTCTCGAGCGGCTTGTCGTTCCAGCGGATGTCCGCGTTGCACTGCACGAGACCATGGGCCTCATAGGGCTCGTGCGGCTCGGCGTAGTGCGCGAAGACGAAGAAGGGCGCGCGCTCGATCATCGAATCGAGGATCGGCGCTAGATCGCGATTCGTGTCGGTCGCGTTGGAGATCGAGCCCTGGCCGCGATCGAAGTGCTCGAAGCCGCGGTCGACGCCCTGGTTGCGGTCCAGCGGCCAGAGGGTCGCGAGCGAGACCGCCGCCTGGCTGACGAAGCCCTGCTTCTCGAGCCACTCCGACAAGAGCGGCAGCTCCTGCGACACCGCCTGTCCGTTGTTGGTCACGCCGGTGTGCATCGGCGTGCGGCCGCTGAACAGAGCCGTGTGCGCCGGCAGGGTCATCGGCGCGTGGGTGTAGGCGAAGGGGAAGGCGACGGCCTCCTTGGCGAACTCGGCGATGTTGGGCACGTCGGCGAGCCTGGTCGCCGGGTCGGCGTAGTCCGCGCGCAGGGTGTCGACCACCACCAGGACGATGTTGTACGGCGGCTTGGGCTTCGGGGGCGCGTCGCCGGGGCAGCCCGCGCTGCAAAGTGCGAGGGCGCAGACGAGCCAGGTGCGGGCGCGCGAGTGGATCATGGAGCGCTCGAACATTACCCTCTTCGCCCTCACGTCGCACCGTCCGCACCGCACTCGGCCCGGGTGGGCCAGGAGCTTTCCTTGGATCAACGTGTTCGCCGCGCGCTCGTCAGCGTTTCCGACAAGACCGGGCTCGAGAGCTTCGTCCGCATGCTTGTCCAGCGCGGGATCGAGGTGATCTCGACCGGAGGAACGCACAAGGCCCTGCGCGCCGCCGGCATCGCGGTGCGCGAAGTCAGCGAGGTCACGGGTTTTCCCGAGATCATGCACGGCCGCGTGAAGACGCTGCACCCGAAGGTGCACGGCGGAATCCTCGCGCGCCGCGACGATCCGAGCCACCTCGGCGCGATGAAGGAGCACGGCATCGGCGGCATCGATCTCGTCGTGGTCAATCTCTATCCCTTCGAGTCGACCGTGGCGAAGGCCGGCGTGTCGCGCGAGGAGGCGGTCGAGCAGATCGACATCGGCGGTCCTTCGATGGTGCGCTCGGCGGCGAAGAACCATGCCTTCGTCGGTGTGGTCGTCGATCCGGCGGACTACGGGCGCGTGCTCGAGGAGCTCGAGCAGCACGACGGGACTTTGAGCGCGAAGCTGCGCCGCGAGCTGGCGGTCAAGGCCTTCAGCGCGACCGCGAGCTACGACGCGGCGATCTCGGGCTGGCTCTTCGCCGAGGAAGTGCGCGAGGGTCATGCGAGCGACGTGTTCCCGCCGACGAGGACTTTCGCGGGCTCGAAGATCACGGCCTTGCGCTACGGCGAGAATCCGCACCAGAGTGCGGCCCTGTACCGCGTCGGCGGCGTGAGTGAGCCGTCCGTCGCGACGGCCGAGCTGCTCGGTGGCAAGCAGCTCTCGTACAACAATCTGGTCGACCTCGACGCGGCCCTGGCGCTCGCCAAGGAATTCGAAGCGCCCTTCGTCGCCGTTACCAAGCACAACAATCCGTGCGGCGCGGCGGCTGCGAGCTCGATCGCGGCGGCCTTGGAGAAGGCCTGGGCCGGCGATCCGATTTCCGCGTATGGATCCGTGCTCGCTTTCACGCGGCCGCTCGACATCGCCTGCGCGGAGTTCCTGGTCTCCGGCAATCGCTTCGTCGAGGCGATCGTCGCGCCGGCCTTCGACGAGGATGCGCTGGCGCTCTTGACCCAGCGGCCTAAGTGGGGGAAGAGCGTGCGTCTGCTCGCTTGCGGCCCCTTCGGACCGACGTCGCGCAATGCACGGAGCCTCGAGTGGAAGCAGCTCGTCGGCGGATTCCTCTTGCAGACGCGCGACCTCAAGGCCGAGACCGTCGACGATTGCAAGGTCGTCACGCGCACCACGCCGACGCGCGAGCAGCTCGACAGCCTGCTATTCGCCAACCGCGTCGCGAAGCACGTGAAATCCAACGCGATCGTGCTCGCGAAGGGCAGCGAGGTGCTCGGCGTCGGAGCTGGCCAGATGAGCCGCGTCGATGCCGTGCGTCTCTCCGTGCACAAGGCCGGCGATCGCGCCGCGGGCTCTGCCCTGGCCTCCGACGCCTTCTTCCCCTTCCCCGACGGCGTCGAAGCCGCGATCGCCGCGGGCGTCGGCGCGATCCTGCAGCCCGGCGGCTCGGTGCGCGACGCGGACGTGATCGCGGCCTGCGATCGCCTCGGCGTCCCGATGGTCTTCACTTCCGCCCGCCACTTCCGCCATTGATCAGGAGCTCGCCATGCGTTCCATCGTGCAATTCGCGTCGTGGACGATGCTCGCTGCCTTGACGGCCTGCGGCTCGCCCGCCGAGGAAGCCAAGGCCGTCGACACACGCGCCGCTCTCGTGCCGGTCGAGAACACCGGCATGCACGAGCGCAACCTCGAGATCGCACGCGACGCGAAAGCGCACCCCGATGCGCAGCTCGTGTTCCTCGGCGACTCGATCACCCAGGGCTGGTCGGAAGCGGGCCGTTCGACGTGGGAACTCGAGTTCATCGGCTGGAAGCCGCTCAACCTCGGCGTCAGCGGCGACCGCACCGAGCACGTGCTCTGGCGCCTCGCGCAGGGCGAATACGATCAGCTCAGCCCGCGCGTGATCGTGATCATGATCGGCACGAACAACACCGGGCATCGCATGGATCCGCCGGCGGACATCGCGGCGGGGGTGAAGGAGATCCTGGCGCAATTGCACCGGCGTTTCCCGAAGACGCGGCTGTGCCTCTTGTCGATCTTCCCGCGCGGCGAGACGAGCGAGGATCCGGGGCGCAAGAACAACGATGCCGCAAATGCGTTGCTCGCGGGAGTCGCGAGGCAAGCGGGCGTCGAGTGGCTCGATGTGTCGCGTGCTTTCCTCGACGCGAAGGGCGTGCTCTCGAAGGAGCTGATGCCCGACCTCCTGCACCCGAACACGCGCGGCTACGAGATCTGGGCCAGCACGCTGCGCGACTCGCTGAAGCGCTGGATGCCGTAGCGCGACCGCCGCACGACTGTCGTAATGGAGCCAGGCTCGATCACGACCCAGGTCTGCACACGGCAAGCGTGAGTCGCTGTCCGCTCGCGATGTCGACTTGAAGCTCTCCCAGTCGATCAGGTCCGAACAGTGCTGAGAGTGACTTGATCTGATATCGCCCGACAGGAAGAAAGAACAACGCACTCGGCAGATGCGGGAAGTACGCCGTGCCCCTCGCAGGAACGAATTTTTCGCCGCGCAGGTGAGCGAGCTGGAAGCCCAGGGGCGGCTGTCGCGGCCCGACGCCATCGTTGGTGTAGAACACGAGCTGACCATGAGGCGGGACTTCGAGGGCCAGCTCCGTCTCGCTATCCGCGATCACCTCGTGCACGGGCTCCTGTCCGACCACCTGCGAGCTGAAGAGCGCGAACGTGTCACGAAACCAGACCCTGTACCTGCCCGCCGGAACTCCATCGAGCGAAACCTCACCGCCGCAATCGAGCCGCACCGCGATCGAGTAAGGCGATCCCGTCGTATTACCGAGCATCACCACGCCGAACAGTCTTGACGACGAAAACGTCTGCAGGTCCGTTTCTGTGATTGCAGGGAAGTTGGTGAAATGGATCTTGAGCGATCCGAATCCCGAGGCAGACGGAAACAGGGTGACGTCATGCTCCGCGCATTCTCCGCGCGCCAATGGCGCTTCCGCTTCGAATTGGCAGGGCTCGTAGCCCGGAAGTTTCAGGGACGCGCCAACCCCGCTGATCGAATCGACGACCTCGCGTTCTGTTTCCGGTGTCACGAGGACGGCCATCGCGCTCGGTCCTCGGGAAATGAGCAAACCCTCAGGGACCTGCGCCAACCGCACATAGGGATAGTCTGGGCCGATCGAAGTGAATCCTCGCGGGTTCTTGAAGCCAAGTCCTGCCTCGAAGGTCAGCAGCGCGGAAGTGCGCACCTTTCCGTTGCGCGCGTCGGAGAACTTGAACAGGCAGCCGTAGAGCGGCGTGACCTTGGTCAGCTGCTCGTCCGCGCCCGATGCGAAGCTCACCGTCTTTCTTCGCCCGTCGGGGAGGAAGCCGGGACCCCAGGCGACGAGCTCGTAGGAACGATCGCGATCCAGTCCGTCGAGCACGAAGCGACCCTGCGGATCCGCTGCGGCGCAGATCCAGGAGATTCCGCGCTTGCCAGCCTTGAGGGATTCGACGCGGGGAGCGCAGTCGCTTCGGATGGCGGCCACGGAGAATCCGGCTCCGACGTCAGAGCCGAGCGGCCCGATGACTCTGCCGTTGACCGTCCACGCTGGCCGGAGCGTGATGTCGATCGGCTGGAGGACGGGCTCCACGGGCAGGTCCGCAATCCCAGGCGCGCAGCCGTCGAAGTAGGCAGTCAAGAAGGCGCGCTCGCTGACGAGTCGTTTCCAGTGAGCTCGCGCGCAGTGAACCATTCCCTCGGCGTCGCTCACTCCCTGGACCTCGTCGATCAGCCCGTCGCAGAACCAGACTTCGGCTCCGGCGACCACGGCGCCGGATGGGTCGATGACTCTGGCGGCGATCGAGCTGGATGGAACCGCGGTGGTGGGAGCATTGGAAAACGTTGGGTTGTCGATCGGACGCCGGGCATCCGCGACTGCCTCCTCCGCCTGTATCGCGGACCTTTTTTCCTGCAGCGGCGCTTCGATCCTCGGTGGTGTGAGATCGGGGCCGCGGAAAAAAAGCACCACAGCTCCGGCGAGGAGCAGCAGTGCTAACGCGACCCATCTCGCGGATTTCATTCGAACTTCAGTGCGCCAGATCGGCCGCGGCGATTGGCGCGGCGTCTCGCCAGGTGTCCGCGATGGTCAACGCGAGCTCCGCGCCGCCGGTCAGGTTGAACCACTCGACTCGAATCTGGTGCCAACCCGCGGTGAGGGCGATGTCGCCACTGAGTTCCGTCGAACCGTGCAAGCCGTCGTTGTCGACGACCGGCGTCCCGTCGATCCACAGCCGCGAGCCGTCATCCGAGTTCAGGGCGAAGGTGAACACGTCGTTCGTCTGGACGCGCAAGCTGCCGCGGTAGACATAGAGAACATGCTCCTCGCGCGGACCGTCGGGCAGGCGGATCGTGTCGATGACATCGCTCGCCTGAGGTGTGAGCTTTGCGAAGTCCGGCATCTTCTTGAAATCGCCGGGGAAGCGATCGCGCACGAGCCCCGCTGCGGTCGGAGCGAAGGTCGATGCCTGCGAAGGCGTGACTTTCATGAGGTCGAGGCTGGTGACGCCGCTGACCGGACGATCCGCGAAGAAGGAACGAGCCTTCAAGGTGCAGGAGCTGGTGACCACGAACGGGTCGCGGTAGAGCTCCGACTTGAGCGTGGGTTCCGATCCGTCGAGCGTGTAGCGCACGTCGAGATCGGAGAAGAGGTCTATCGAGGGGACGATCTTGTCGACGAAGCGCGTGCTTCTCACCAGAATCTTCGGCGCGCTGAAGATGAGGAGATCACCCTGGACATCGACCGCGACGACGCTCGCGATCGGATCGGGACAACGCTGGCCGACATCCAGAGTGACACCGCTGTCGCCAGCAATCACCTTGACCTTGCGCGAGGCATCCGCGAGCAGTCGCGCTCCGATCACGTGGTTTCCGAGACCATCGAGGCTCAGCTTGCCGTCGATAGGCCAGTCGAACACGTGCAGATACAAAGTCTCCACGGACGGCGGCGGGTCACGGTGATAGCGCACCGTGCAGCGGCCCCAGGGGAGATTGTCGAACGGGCTCGCCTGAGTTCCGTGGATCGCTTCGCCGTTGACTTTCATCCACTTGCCGATGTCCGCAAGACGCGCGATCGCTTCGTCGGGGAAAGTGCCATCCGCCTTCGGTCCGATGTTGAGCAGGAAATTCCCGCCCTTCGACGCGATGTCGCACAGCTTGCGAATCAGGTCCTCGCTCGATTTCCACTGCGTGTCCGCGGCGTTGAAGCCCCAGTGGTCGTTCATCGTCATGCAAGTCTCCCAGTCCACGCCGGGCAGTCCGCTCGCGGGGATCTCCTGCTCGGGCGTGCCGAAATCACCGGGAGAATCGCTGCCCTTGGTCATGCCCGCCATGCCCGCGCGGCCGGTGCCGACGCGGTTGTTGACGATCACGTTCGGCTGGAGCTTGCGGCACAGGGCGTAGAGCTCCTTGCCGTACACGTTCGACCAAGTCGATTCCCATTCGCCGTCGAACCACATCACGCCGATCGGCCCATAGTTCGTGAGCAGCTCGCTCACCTGGCTGAAGAGGTACTCGCGGAAGCGTCCGAGGTCCGCGCCTTCCGCCGAGCGAGTCTCCCACTCGCGGCGCGGCAGGTAATCAGGATGGTGCCAGTCCATGATCGAGTGGTAGAAGCACATCTTCAGACCGTGGCCGCGAACGGCATCGCCCAGCTCGCGCAGGATGTCGCGCTGGAAAGGCGTGGCCATTACGTCGTAGTCGCTGGTCTTCGAATCGAAGAGTGCGAAGCCGTCGTGGTGCTTCGACGTGATCACGACGTACTTCATGCCGGCGTCCTCGGCCATCTTCGCCCAGGCTTCGGCGTCGAATTGGACCGGGTTGAACTGCGTCTGGAACTGCTCGTACTGCTCGACGGGGATGTGCGCCGTGTTCATGATCCACTCGGCGTGGCCGGTGTCGTCGTTCCACTTCCCAGCGGGAATCGAGTACAGGCCCCAGTGCAGGAACATTCCGAAGCGCGCGTCGCGCCACCAGTCCATGCGCCTTCCCTCCGCGGACTCCTTGCCTTCGAAGTGCTGAGCGACGTCGAGCGTGTCCATGGGCGGTGTCAACGCGCATATCTGCGGCCCCGTGCTCGCAGGATTGGCCGGCTTGCTCGGCGGTGCTTCACTCCGGCATCCGATGACGAGAGCCGGGCCTGCAAGAGCGATCAGTCGCAACAAGTGCTTCATGGCTTGAGTCCGTAGACGCGAACCGCATTCGTATGCGTGATCGCGCGGAATTCGGTCGGAGAAAGTCGGCGCAGGAAATCGAGGTGAGCTTTCACGACGCGGCGCGCGGCACCCGCGAGCGTGCAGACGGGGTAGTCCGATCCGAAAATGAGCCGCGCCGGCCCGAAGCTCTCGAGCGCGATGTCGAGATAGGGCGCAAGCTCGCTCGGATCCCAGGTCTTCCAATCGGCCTCCGTGCACAGCCCCGAGAGCTTGCAGAAGACGTTTTCGCTGCGCGCCAGCTCGTGGATCTGGCGATGCCAGGGGTCGATCTCGCCCGCGACGATCCGCGGCTTGGCGAGGTGGTCGACGACGAAGCGCTGGTTGGGGAATGCGCGCACGAGCGCGATCGCGGAGGCTCGCTGCGGCTCGCGCAGCAGCAGATCGAAGCACAGTCCGCGCGCCGCGAGCCAGGAAAGCCCGAGCTGAAAGTCGGGTCGCTCGAGGAACTTTGCGTCGCGCTCGTCCTGGACGAGATGTCGCACACCGACGAAGCGCCGATGGACTTGGAATTCCGACAATTGCTCCGTGACGTCGTGCGCGCACAGATCGATCCAGCCGACGACGCCGAGCACGCTTGGGTGCTCTGCAGCGAGCGAGAGCAGCCAGCGCGTCTCCTCGAGGTCGTGCATTGCCTGCACGGCGATGCAGCCGTCATCCGGCTTGGGATCTCCGAGGATCTGCGGACCCGGCAGGAAATCGTGCTTCAACATCGGCATCGTGTCGTCGATCCACGGATGCGACGCCGGCGAGTAACGCCAGAAATGCCGATGCGCGTCGATCATCCGATGCGGTGCTTCTCGAGCACCGAGCGCTTGATCTCGAGGCCGACTCCGGGTTGTTCCGGGAGCGTGTAGAAGCCGTCCTTGACGTAGACCGGCTCTTCCCAGATCTCGTTGAGCGATTCGTAGCAGTTCTCGACGAACACGCATCCCGGCGTCGCGGCGGCGAGCTGCACGTGCAGCTTCTGCTGGACGTTCGTGTGCGGAATCACCGGCACGTTGTACGCGCTGGCGAGGGCCGCGACTTCCAGCCACTCGTCGATGCCGAGCAGTTTCGTCGCGTCCGGCTGCACAATGCTCGCCGCGCCTGCCTCGAGGTAATCGCGGAATGAGTACTTCGTGAACAGCGTTTCACCGACCGCGATCGGCACGCGGATGGCGCGCGCAAGTTCCGCGTGGGCCTTGATGTCCTCGGGCATCATCGGCTCCTCGAGCCAGGCGACGTCGTGCTCGTCGAGTCGCGCTCCCCATTGGCGTGCCGTCGAAAGCGTCCAGGCGCAATTGACGTCGGTCATCACACGGACCTTCGGGCCGACGGCGTGGCGCACGGCGGCGACGCGCTCGATGTCCTCGCGCGGATCGGGACGGCCGAGCTTGATCTTGACCGCGTCGAAGCCGCGCGCGACGAGGCGCTGCACGTCCTTGACGAGCTCCGCTTGACTCCACGAGAGCCAGCCGCCGTCCGTGGAGTATGCCTTCACCTTGTCGCGGCACGGTCCGAGGTAGCGCCACAGGGGCAGCTCGACGGCCTTGCACGCGATGTCCCACAGCGCGAACTCCACCGCCGCGATGCCGACGCGCGAAGCGCCGACGCGGCCGACGAAGTGGTTGGAGAAGAACATGCGGCGCACGAGCTCCTTGCGCATCGCGGGATCCTGGCCGACGAGCAGCGGCTCGTAGTTCTCCGTGACCATGACTTGCGCCGCGCGCAGGCCGGGCGTGTAGCTCCAGTTCATGCCGCGGCCGACGAGACCGGCGTCGGTCGTCAGCGTGACCTGCAGGAACTCGACCGCCGACACCGTCGATTGCGAATCGGTGATCGTGCGCTGGTCGAGCGGCACGCGGAGCAGGCTGGTTTCGACCCGGGTGATCTTCTGCGTCATTGTTTGGGCTTGCTCTTCCGGGTCTTGCCGCGCTGCGAGGAGCGATAACAGGCCTCGACGACCGCCATGGTCTTCCTGGCGTCGGCGACGGAGGTGTGCAAAATCGGATCTTCTCGCGCGGCGAAGCGCTGCAGGTTCGACATGGTGCCCGCGAAGGCCTTGGGGAACCAAGAGCCCTCCAGGAGCAGCAGTTTCCAGTCGCCGTGGCGCAGGCAGATCTTCAAGGAGTCGGGCTCGCCGCGCGGATATTCCAGGTTGACGCCCATCGTGGCGAGCATCGCGGCGCGCGTGCCTTCGACCAGGACGTGGGACGACTTCGCGAGCGGTCCGAACTCGTGGCTGTGGGCGGTGACCAGGCTCGCGCGCACGCCTCCAGCGAACTCGAGTCGCGCCATCATGCGCGTGTCGGCGTAGCCTTCGAACAGGGGATCGGCGTCCGCGCTGGACCACACTCGCACCGGCTCGCCGAAGCAGGCGCGCAAGAGATCGATGTAGTGGATCGAGTGGTAGAGGATCTCCATGCGCGGAATTCCGCGCAGGAATTTCCACGTCGACCACGGAGTATGGGTGCGCGTGCGGATCTCGACGTCGACGATCGCTCCCAGTTTCTTGCGCGCCAGCTGGTGTTGCAGCACGAGCATGTTGGGCGCGAAGCGCAACTGGAAATTCACGGCGGCGACGAGTCGCTTCTTGCGGCACAGGGCGAGGATGCGGCTCGCTTCGCGCAGATCGCGTCCCATCGGCTTCTGGATCAGGACTGTCGCGCCATTCGGAAGCTTGCGCAGCACCGAGAGGATCTGATCGGCGGGCACGGCGAGGTCGTAGACGACAGCTTCGAGGCTGCAGGCCTCCTCGAGCGATTCGAACACGCGCGGAATCTGTTCGTCGAACGCCAGGCGCTGCGCGGTCTTCGTCGCGATGTCGAACACGCCAGCGATCTCGAAACCTTTTTCGCGATAGGCGGGCAGGTGCGCTGCGCGCACGATTCCGCCGGCGCCGAGGAACACGATCGGCTTCGGCCGCTTCGGGCTGGGCCAGGACTGGCGCGCGGTGTCAATCAAGGTGGAAGACCTCGTTCATCGTCGACCACCACTCGCCAGGAGCGCGTGCCGCGTCGGGGATCTGCATCGGCTCCATCAGGTCCCACCATTCGCGCATGCGCGGCGCGCGGGCGAGGGCTTGCATGCGCTGAGCGTATTCCTCGGGCGGACCGATGTACTCGAAGTACCCGAAGAGCTGTCCGCGATGCTGGAAGATCGAATAGTTGCGCAGGCCGGCCTCGTGCAGCGCGCTCGCGATCTCGGGCCAGAGCTTCGCGTGGTGGCGGCTGTATTCCTCGACGAATTCCGGCTTGATCCCGAGCACCTGCCCAAATCGCCGGACCACGCGCGAACCTCAGCTGGCCCGCACGACTTTCTGCCGCGCGCTTCCCAGGCCGTCGATGCCGCATTCGACCACGTCGCCTTCGACGAGGAAGACGGGCGTGGGCATGCCTAGGGCCACGCCGGCGGGCGTGCCGGTGCTGATCAGATCGCCCGGCAACAGAGTCATGAACTGGCTCAGGTAGCTGACCAGCTCTGCGACGCCGAAGGCCATGTTGGACGTGTTGCCGCTCTGGCGTCGCACGCCGTTGACGTCGAGCCACAGGCCCAGGCGCTGGCAATCCGCGAACTCGTCGGTGGTCACGAGCCACGGTCCGACCGGCGCGAAGGTGTCGCAACTCTTGCCCTTGACCCACTGGCCGCTGCGCTCGAGCTGGAACGAGCGCTCGGAGTAGTCGTTGTGCAGCACGAAACCCGCGACGTGGGCCAGCGAATCCTTCGCGGCGACATGCTGCGCCTTGCGACCGATCACGATGCCCAGCTCGACTTCCCAATCGAGCTTGGAGCCGCCGCGCGGAATCGCCACGTCGTCGTTGGGGCCGCACAGCGCCGTCGTGGCCTTGAAGAAGATCACCGGCTCTTTCGGAAGCTCGGCACCGGTCTCCTTCGCGTGGTCGCGGTAATTGAGGCCGATGCAGATGATCTTCGACGGTCGCGCGATCGCGGAACCGAGGCGCTCACTCGCGGGAAGGCGCGCAGCCTTGGCCTGGTTCGTCGCAAGCCACCCGGCGAGACGCTTCAGGCCGTCGCTCGCAAAGAAGCTCTCACCCCAGTCCTCGCCAAACGCGCTGCAATCGACGCGCGCACCATCGGCGGAAATTACAGCGGGCTTCTCGCGACCGGCAGGACCAACTCGGATCAGTTTCATGGGCGCGCCATTCTGCGAGAGGGCCGCGCGCTTGTCGACGATCACTTCATCAACACGCCGCCGTCGATCGGGAATGCCTGGCCCGTGATGAACGAAGCGGCGTCACTGCACAGGTACAGCGCGAGCTGCGCGACCTCGTCGGGCGTTCCCATGCGGCCGATCGGCTGGTAGGCCGAGAGCTTTTCGAACATCTCGCGTTCCTTGCCCGGATAATTCTTGGCCAGGAAGCCGTCGACGAAGGGCGTATGGATTCGCGCGGGGCAGATGCAGTTGCAGCGGATCTTCTTGTCGACGTAATCGACCGCGATCGAGCGCGTCATCGAAAGCACGGCGCCCTTGGTCATCGAGTAGGCGAAGCGCGCCTCGATGCCGATCAACGATGCGATCGAAGCCATGTTCAAGATCACGCCGCCGCCCTGCGCGAGCATCGCCGGCAGCGCGGCTTGCGAGCAGAGGAACACGCCCTTGGTGTTGACGCGGTGCAAGCGATCGAAGTCGGCCTCGGCCGTCGTCTCCAACGTGCCGACGTGGGCGATGCCGGCGTTGTTGACCAGGATGTCGAGCGAGCCGAAGCGCTCGCGAAGCAGCAGGAATGCTGCCGTGACGCTCGCCGCGTCGCCGACGTCGCAATGCAGGGCTTCAGCGTCGCAGCCCAGGGTCCGCAATTCCCCCACGGTCTTCTGCGCGGATTCGAGCGACAGGTCGAGAGCCGCGACCCGCGCTCCCTGGCGCGCGAAAAGCGACGCGATGCTCGCGCCGATCCCGGAGCCAGCGCCGGTGACGATCGCAGTCTTGCCGTCGAGTCGAAACATGGAAACCTCAGTTGTCCAGAATGAACACGGTCACCGCCGCCGGCCCGTGCACGCCGAGCGTGAGATCGTTCTCGATGTCGCTGGTGCGACTCGGACCGGTGACGAACACGGCCGACGATGGAGGAGAGCCTTGAGCCGCGAGCCACGCGATCCCGCGCGCGAGGTCCGCGACCAGGTTGCTCGCCGCGAGCACGGCGATGTGCGAGCGCGGCAAGAGACTGACCGAGCGCGGTCGCTGCGGGCCGGCGCGAAAAAGCATCGAGCCCGTCGCGGCGACGCCGAGGTCGGCAATCGAGAGCCCGACGTCGGCCGCGGCGACCGTCGCGCGAAATTCCAGGGCGGCCTCCTCGGACCCGCGCTCCCAGGCCGCGATCGGAAGCTCGCTCCAGATCCGCTCGAATTCGAACAGCGCGAAGCTGCGCTTGCTGAAGCTGACGACCTGTCGGGCGAGGGAATCCAGCACGAAGCCGATCAAGCGCGTCTCGAGCTCGGCCTTCGAGGCGCAGATCTGCACGGCTCCGCCGACTCTCTCGAGCTCCGAGGAGAATTGCGCAACGAGCTCGGCGCGAGCGAGGGGCGAGGGCTCGAGCGGGGGGACCCAACTGCGTTTCGGTTCTTCGAGTCTTGCCTCCGGGCCCCGACCCAGGCGCTGCGAGACGCGCGACATGAATTCCTCGCGTTTCAACGCTTCACCTCGCGCTCGAGATCAGGCCACAGGTCGCGGAAGGCTCGCGCCGGCGGCTTGGGAAGCAGCCGCGTTCCGAGCCATGCGCGCAGGACGGGAATCCGCCGCGCGATCCACGAGAAGCGCGAGCCGTCGCAGATCGTCCAGCGTTGCAGAGTCCGCGCCACGCGACCCGCGCCGGAGAACACTCGCGGTGAGGACAGGACGCTCGCGGAAAATTCCATGAGCAGTCGCTCGGCGCGCGTGCCGCTGCCGCGTCTTGCGTTGCGCTCGCGCAGCTTGACCAGCATGTCGTGGATCGGAATTTTCACCGGACAGGCTTCCGAGCAGGCGCCACAAAGACTCGAGGCATTGGCGAGCTCGGTCGCCAGCTCGCGCTCCGGCTGGAACAAGGGACTGAGCACAGCGCCGATCGGTCCCGGATACACCGACCCGTACGCATGCCCGCCGATCTGGCGGTACACCGGGCATACGTTGAGGCAGGCGCCGCAGCGAATGCAGTGCAGGATCGCCTGGAAATCCTTGTCGCCGAGCTGCGCGGAGCGGCCGTTGTCGACGATCACCACGTGTAAGTCGTCCGGCCCGTCGGCTTCGTCGGCGCCGCGCGGACCGGTGAGCAGATTCATGTACGTCGTCAGCTTCTGCCCCGTCGCGCTGCGCGGCAGGAGCTCGGCCATGACCGCGAGATCCGCGAAGCTCGGCACGATGCGCTCCATGCCCATCAGGACCACGTGAGTCCGCGGCAAAGTCGTCACCAGGCGACCATTGCCTTCGTTGGTGAACATCACGATCGAGCCCGTGTCGGCGACCGCGAAATTGCACCCGGAAATTCCGATGTCCGCCGCGAGGAATCGCTCGCGCAAAGTCTTGCGGGCGTAGCCCGCCAGCGTCGCCGTGTCCTCGGAGAGGGGACGGCCCGCATGGCGCTCGAACAAGGCGCGGATTTCGCCGCGCGACTTGTGGATGCAAGGCAGAATGATGTGCGCCGGGGCCTCGCGCGCCAGTTGCACGATCCACTCGCCGAGATCGGTCTCGAGCGCCTCGATGCCGTGCTCGGCGAAATGCGTGTTGAGCTCGATCTCCTCGCTGACCATCGATTTCGATTTCACGGCCAGCTTCGCGTTTCGTTCCTGCGCGACCGCCACGCAGATCGAGCTGGCCTCCGCCGCATCTTTCGCGAAATGCACCTTGCCGCCTCGGCGCTCGAGGTTGGTCGCGAAGAGCTCCAGATAGAAATCGAGGTGCGCGATGGTGTGAGCGCGGATCTCGCGACCGCGCTCGCGCCAGGTCTCGAAATCGCCGAGGGCCGCCGAGCTCGCGGCCTTGCCATTGCGCAGCCGATCGACCGTATACCTGACGGCCTTGCGCAGGAACTGGTTGTCGAGCGCGAGCTCCGCGCGCTCTTTCAAATCAAGGTCAGCGGTCTGCATGCCCGGAATCGAGAACCTGGGCCAGGTGCAGAGCTTCGATCCTCGAGCCGCCGGCGCGCATCTGGCCCGAGATGTTCATCAGGCAGCCCATGTCGGTGCCGACGAGGACCTCCGCGCCCGAGGACGCCACGTGCGAGACTTTTTCCGCGGCCATCGCCGAAGAAATCGCCGGCAGCTTCACGCAGAACAAACCGCCGAATCCGCAGCAATCCTGCGCGTTCGGCAGGGCTCGCAGCTCGAGACCGCGCACCTTGGCGAGCAGGCGCAGCGGCTCGCTCCTCACGCCGATGAAGCGCGACGCGTGGCAGGACGGCTGGTAGGTCGCGCTGCGCGCGAGGGTCGCGCCGACGTCTTCGACGCGGAGCACATTGACGACGAACTGCGAGAATTCGAACGTTCGATTCGCGAGGGCCGTCGCGCGCGCCGCTTCCTCGCCGTCTTCCTCGAACAACGTCGGATACGAATGGCGCAGCATCGCCGCGCAGGATCCCGAGGGCGTCACGACGTGATCGGAGCCCTCGAGCGCATCGAGCAGGCTGCGCGCCACGCGCCGCGCTTCGGGCACGTAGCCCGCATTGTAATGAGCCTGGCCGCAGCAGCTCTGCTCCGGCGCGAAATGCACGTCGCATCCCAGCCTGCGCAGCACGCGCACCATCGAGACGCCGACTTCGGGAAAGAGCTGGTCCGCAAGGCAGGTGATGAAGAGCGATACACGCACGGCGCGCGTTGTTATAGCATTCGCATCCCTATGAAAGTCCCGCTGCTCTGGAGTCTGTTCTTCGCCGCGAGCCTGCTCGCTTCGTGCAGCGATTCCGAGCCCGCGAAGAAATCGGGGGCGTTCAAGATCGCGGTCATTCCCAAGGGCACCGCGCACGAATTCTGGAAAGCGGTCGAGCAGGGCGCGCGCAAGGCCGACGATGAATTCGAGGATCTGACGATCGTGTGGAAGGGTCCTTCGGGCGAAGGTGACGCGCCGGCGCAGATCGCGCTGGTCGAGTCGTTCATCGCGGACGGCGTCGACGGCATCTGTCTCGCTCCGCTGGATGCGCGCGCTCTGGAAAAACCGGTGCGCGCGGCGGCGGCGGCGAAAATTCCGGTCGTCATCTTCGATTCGGGCCTCGCTTCGGCCGACGCGCCGATCGCGAGCTTCGTCGCCACCGACAATTACAAGGGCGGCGAGATGGCTGGCGCCGAGCTGGCCGAGGCGCTGAAGGGCGAGGGCAAGGTCATCCTGCTGCGCTACGTGCTCGGCTCGGAGTCGACCGAGCAGCGCGAGAAGGGTTTCCTCGACGCGATCGCGAAGCATCCGAAGATCGAAGTCCTCTCCAGCGACAAGCACGGCGGCCCGACCGAAGCGGATGCGGTCGCGGTGTCCGAGACGCTGCTCTCGAATTTCGGCGAGAAGGTCAACGGAGTCTTCTGCTCCAACGAATCGGCGACGTCAGGTTTTCTGACGGCATTGGCGCGCGACAGCCGAGGTCTCGGCGGAAAAGTGATCGTCGTCGGTTTCGACTCGAGCAAGAAGATCGAGGATGCGTTGGCCACCGGGGCGCTGCGCGCAACCGTGATCCAGGATCCTACGCGCATGGGTTACCTCGCGGTCGTCGCGATGCACACGCGGCTCATCGGAGGTACGCCCAAGGCCCGCATCGACACGGGCGAGCGCTTGATCCACTTCCCTGACTTGCCGCTCGTCGACAAGGTCGACGAGCTTCGGACGCTCGGATACACGGACAGAAAGACGGACAGAGAGAAGGAACGCTGAGCGTCGAAGTCGATGAGCGCGCCGCTGTTCCGCATGACGTGTGTCTCGAAGAGTTTCGGGGCGACGCGCGCGCTGCGCGACATATCCTTCGCGGTCAAAGCCGGCGAAATCCGCGCCTTGGTGGGTGAGAACGGCGCGGGCAAATCGACCCTTCTCGGCATCCTCGCCGGTGTCCACCAGCCGGATTCAGGTTCCATGGAAGTCGGAGGAGCCGCCTTCGCGCCGCGCGGACCCAAGGACGCGAGCAAGAGTGGCGTCGCGATGATCCACCAGGAGCTCGCGATCGCCCCAGACCTGAGCCTCGCGGAGAACATCGCCCTCGGCGCCGAGCCGGCCCATGCCGGCTTCGTCGATCGCACGCGCATGCGCGACCAGGCCAAGGCCGCCTTGGCGCGCCTGTCGACCGAGCCGATCGACGTCGACCGCGCCGCTCGAGAATTCCCCTTGTCGACGCTCCAGCTGGTCGAGATCGCGCGCGCGCTGTGCAGTCAGGCGCGGGTGATCGTGTTCGACGAGCCGACCAGCTCGCTCGGCAAGGCGGACGCCACGCGTCTCTTCCAGGTGATCCGCGAGCTGGGCGCGCAAGGGCTCGCGATCGTGGTGGTCACGCACTTCCTCGAGGAGCTTCCGCTCTTCGCCGACACGTACACCGTGCTGCGCGACGGCGAAGTGGTCGCCGAGGGACCGATCGCCGGCACGACCAGCGACGACCTCGTGCAGGCGATGGTCGGCCGATCGATCGATCTTGCATTTCCGCGCGTTCCGCGCACGCCAGGAGACGTCCTGCTTTCCGTCGAGAGTCTCAGCGGCCAGCGCACGCCGAGCGACGTCTCCCTGAAGGTGCGCCGCGGTGAAGTCCTCGGCCTCGCGGGTCTTGTGGGTGCGGGTCGCAGCGAATTCCTGCGCTGCGTCTTCGGTCTCGATCGCCGGAGATCCGGGATCGTGCGCATCGCCGATGCCCCGCTGCGAAGCCGAAGTCCGCGCGAATCGATCCGTCGCCGCCTCGGTTTCCTCAGCGAGGATCGCAAGGGAGAAGGGCTCGCGCTGGACCAGTCGATCGAGGACAACTTGACCCTGTCGCGCCTCGGACCCTATTCGCGCGGCGGCTGGCTTTCACTCCGCAAGCGTCGCACCGTCGTCCGCGAAGCCTTGGAGCGCGCGTGCTGCAAGCCCGGCGATCCGAGTGCAATCCTCTCGAGCCTGTCCGGCGGCAACCAGCAGAAGGTTGCCTTCGCGCGCCTTCTGCACCAGGAAGCAGAGATCCTGCTGCTCGACGAGCCGACGCGCGGCATCGACGTCGCCACCAAGAGCGAGATCTACCAGACGATCGGCGAGCTGGCTGCGAGCGGCAAGGCGATCGTGATCGCGAGCTCGCATTTCCCCGAGCTGCTCCACGTCTGCGATCGCATCGCGGTGTTCCAGCGCGGCAACCTCGGCGCCGTACGGCCAGCGAGCGATTGGACCGAGGCCTCGCTCCTGCGCGCCGCGAGCGGAGTCGGGTCTTGAACAACCGATCTCGCGCGCTGCTCGCCGCTCTCGCGCCTTTCCTCGGCCTGATCCTGATCCTGCTGCTTTGCGGCCTCTACGGCCATTTCTTCAAGCCCGACGCCGCGTTCTTCTCGGGCCACCGCCTCGCCTTGATCGCGAAGCAGACCGCGATCGTCGGCGTGGGCGCGCTGGGCATGACGGCGGTCATCGCTGCGGGTGGCATCGACCTTTCAGTCGGATCGATGATCGCGCTGACCAGCGTGACCCTCGCGCAAACTCTGGCCGCAGGGTGGTCGCCCGTCGCTGCCCTGTGCGCAACGATCGCCGTCGGAGTCGCCGCCGGCGCGCTCAACGGTCTGCTCGTCACCGGCCTGCGCCTGGTGCCCTTCATCGTCACGCTCGGCACGATGCTCGTGTACCGCGGGCTGGCCGAGTCGATCGCAGCCGAGCGCAAGATCGCCGCGAGCGCGCCGGACTGGCTCGGCTCGCTGCTCGATCCGCCCGCCAGCGGCAGTCTGCAACTTGTGCCGAGCGGCGTGTGGATCATCGTGGTCCTGGCGTTCGTGCTCGCCCTCGTCCTGCGCCGCACGGTGTTCGGCCGGCAGATCTTCGCGATCGGATCGAGCGAGCCCACCGCGCGCCTGTGCGGCGTCGCCGTCGAGCGGCGCAAGATCGAGGTCTACGCCCTGCTCGGTTTCTTCATGGCCCTCGCGGGCGTCCTCGAATTCGACAACTTGAACGGCCAGGGCAGCCCGAGCAGCGGCGGCGGAACGGAGCTCGGCATCATCGCCGCGGTCGTGATCGGGGGCGGAAGCTTGAACGGTGGCCGCGGCAGCGTGGTCGGCTCGCTGGTCGGCGCGCTGATGATCACGACGCTGGGAGCGGGTTGCGCCTTCGCCGAAATCTCCGAGCCCGTGCAAAAAATCGTCACGGGATCGATCATCATCGCCGCCGTTGCCCTCGATCGCACGCGGCAGAAGCAAGGCAGCTGATGGCCACGAAATCCTCGAGCATTCCGTACTTTTTGATCGACGCCTTCGCCGAGCGCCCGTTCGAAGGCAATTCCGCTGTGGTGTGCCTGCTCGAAGCGCCGGCGGATCCCCAGTGGATGCAGCTCGTGGCGCGCGAGATGAACCTGTCCGAAACCGCCTTCGTGGTTTCGCGCGCTGCCGGTTTCGACCTGCGCTGGTTCACCCCGACCGTCGAGGTCGATCTGTGCGGCCACGCGACCCTCGCCAGCGCCCACGCCTTGTGGCATCACGGCGTCGCGGGTGCCGGCGCGATGGTGAAATTCTTCACGCGCTCCGGCGAGCTCACGGCGCGCCGCGACGGCGACTGGATCGTGCTCGACTTTCCTTCGACGCCGGCCGCGGAGACGGTCGCACCCGAAGTCCTCACGAGCGGATTGGGCTGCGCGCCGGTGTGGATCGGCAAGAGCCGCTTCGATTATCTCTGCGAGTTCGAAAGCGAAGCACAGGTCCGCTCGCTCGCGCCCGACATGAGCCGACTCGCGCAGCTCGCTACGCGCGGCGTGATCGCAACCGCACGCTCGAAAGATCGTTTCGATTTCGTCTCGCGCTTCTTCGCGCCCGGCGCCGGAATCCCGGAGGACCCGGTCACCGGCTCGGCGCACTGCACCCTCGGACCCTACTGGGCCGAGCGCTCGGGCAAGACGGATCTCGTCGGTTGGCAAGCCTCGGAGCGCGGCGGCCTGGTGAGAGTGAACGTGCGCGGCGAGCGCTGTCTCCTCGGACGCCGCGCCTTCACGATCGCGGA
>Ga0193706_1000199_pt1 | contig 41048 bp, 30 predicted proteins | sample U3c1metaG_FD_160130 | JGI IMG/M metagenome (GOLD analysis project Ga0193706, IMG submission 160130) | Soil microbial communities from a riparian zone of the East river system, Colorado, United States - U3c1 | ecosystem: Environmental > Terrestrial > Soil > Riparian zone | place: USA: East River... | reverse complement strand
CATGAGCACGGTGTTGGCGACCAGGGCCAGCACCACCGCGACACAGCCCAGGCCCAGCCAGCGCGCGAAGCGCAGGATCTCGCGCAGGTCGCGCGTCGCTCCTTCGAGGTACTGGATCTTGGCGCGCGTGTCCGTCGGCTCCTGAGCGTTGGCGAACAGCGCGTCGATGCTCTCGGAGATTTCGCGCGCATGGGTCGCGTCGTCGATCCTGACTTCGAACTGCGTGACGGTGCCCAATCGATTGACCGGGCCGGCGCGCTGCAGGTATTCGAGATGCGTCATGACCACCCCTTCCTCGACCGGCTCGCTCGACGCGAACACGCCGGCGACCTTCACGTTGATATTGCCGAAGCGGAAGGCGTCGCCGGCGCGCAGATGCTTGCGCGCGGCGAAGGCGCGGCCGACGAGGGCGGAGTCGCGCTCGCGCCGGAAGATCTCGACGTCGCCCTCGACCACTTCTAATTCCCGCGCGGCGAGCATGGCGTCGACCGGCGCGCCCTGGAAGGCGACCAGATCGAGGCTGGCGCGGCAGTTGTTCAAGTAGACCTTGACCGGCAACACGCTCTGCACGCCGGGAAGCTTCGAGATGCGCTCCGTGTAGGACTCAGGAAGGAACGAAGTCTGCGGGCAGTAACGATTCTGGCGGTAGACGATCAAGGTGCGCGCCGCCTGGGTTCCGCTCATCGCGCGATCGAGGCCCGCCGAGAGACTTTCGACGAGCACGAAGAGCAGCATCGCGCTGGCGACGCCGAGCAGCGTGAACACGGTGCGCATCGGCCGTCGTCGCAGGTTCTTCGTGATCAGGCGCGCGAGCTTCACGACGCCACCTCTGCTTCGATCGCGTGCAGCCGTCCCTTGTCGAGCCGCATGCGGTGCGTGCCGAATTGCGCCGCGCGCGGATCGTGGGTGACCATCACGATCGTCTTGCCGCGCTCCGTGCGCAGCCGGCTGAGCAGCGTGAGCACGCCCTGAGCCGACTCGTGGTCGAGGTTGCCGGTCGGCTCGTCGGCGACGAGCAGCGGCGGGTCGGCGACGATGGCGCGCGCGATCGCCACGCGCTGTTCCTGCCCGCCGGACAGTTGGCGCGGCAGGTGGCGAGCGCGATCTCCGAGCCCGACGGCTTCGAGAGCGAGGCTGACGCGCACATGGCGCTCGGCGCGCGACAGTGGGAACAGCCACAGGGGCAGCTCGACGTTCTCGTAGGCCGTGAGCACCGGCACCAGGTTCGCCTGCTGGAAGATGTAGCCGACGTGTTCCGCGCGCCAGGGCGCGAGCTTGCCGCGCGCCAGGGAGATCACATCGATTCCGCCGACCGTCACGCTGCCCGAATCCGGACGGTCGATCGCCGCCAGCAGATTGAGCAGGGTCGTCTTGCCCGAGCCCGAGGGCCCGAGCAGCACGAAGAAGTCGCCCTGCTCGATCGACAGGCTGACGTCCTCGAGCGGCGTGACCACGTGCTCGCCCTTGGTGTAGCGCTTGGTGACGCCGCGCAACTCGATGTAGCTCACGGTTGATTCTCCACGCGCACCGGGTCGCCAGCTTCGAGGCCCGCGCGTCCCTCGTCGATAACCTTGTCGGAGACGTCGAGGCCCGAAAGGACCTCGACCCATTCGCCGGATTGGGCTCCGAGCTCGAGCTTGCGCGGCTGTGCCGTGCCCTTGACTCCGTCGATGATCCACACGCGCCCTCCGGCGTCGACGACGCGCGCGGGCACTTCGACGCGCTGGTTGGAGGCCGCGGCGTTCGGCGCCTCCGCGCTCGAAGCGGAAGGCGCTGCATGAAAGCGCACTTGAGCCAGCATCTCGGGCCTGACCCACTCGTCGCCGTCGTCGATGCGCACGTGGACCTGCAGCGTCACCTTCTGGATGTCCGCCTTCTCGAGCACGCGCACGATCTCGCCGTGGTAGGGCTTGCCCGCGCGCACGTCGAGCGCGATCTCGGCCGTGCCGCCGACGCGCAGCTTGGACACGTCGGCTTGCGGCACGTCGACGCGAACGCGCAGGTGCGCGGGATCGAAGAGCGTGCAGACCAGACCCGTGCCGGCTCCCGGATCGAGGGCGGTGCCGGGCATGGCTGCGCGCTCGAGCACCACGCCGTCGGCAGGTGCAACGATGTCCGTGCGCGAGAGGCGCAGCTTGGCTTCGTCGAGCGCGACTTGAGCTCCGGCGACTTCCGCCTGGGCGTTCGCGAGGCTCGCCGCCGAAGCGCTCAGCGCCAGCTTGTCCTCGAGACGCAGCTCGACGTCGCGCGCCGCGCGCGTGTGGCGCGCCTGGGCCTTGTCCAGCTCGGCGCGCGCGATCGAAACGTTGGCGCGCAAGATCTCCAAGGCGGCTGTGGCCTCGGCGACGCGCGCGTCCGCGAGGTCGACCAGCCGTTCTTCCCCCGCGCCGACCGACTCGAGCTCCTTCTGCAGGGCCAGCTCGTTGCGAGCGACGCGCACGCCAGCCTCGCCCTGCAGCAGGGCAGCTTCACGGTTGGCGAGCTCGGCCTTGCGGCCTTCGAGCTCGGCGCGCGACGTCGCTTCGTTCTCGGTCACCGCCAGGGCCTGGTCGAAATTCGCCTGGGCATTGGCGGCGCGCGCCGCGGCTTCCGTTTCTTCCGCGCGGGCTTTCGCGAGCTTCGCCTCCGCGCCGGCGACGGCCAGGCGCGCGTCGTCGTCGACGAGACGCGCGACGACGTCGCCGCGAGCGACGCGCGCCGCTTCGCGGACCAGGACCTCGCGCACGATGCCGGGCGTCAAGGCGCCGACCTGGATCGCGAAGGGATCGGGCTCGATCCAGCCGGCCGCCTGCAGCACGACGCGTCCGGATCCGCTCGCGGGTTGAGCGCCGTTCGCAGCTTCCACGACGCGCGGGCGGATCACGCTGACCGGCTTCCTGGTTTTCAGGACGCCGCTCAAGCTCGTGGCGAGCACGGCGAGGAAGGCGATCAGGATCGCGAGCGGAAGGATGATGCGCCACGGGCTGCGGCGCGGCGGAGCGACGTCGGGGACCCTGCGCGCGAGTCCGGCGAGATCGATGTCGGGGCGGACTTCGCTCACGGCGCCACCTCCGTCGAACTCGGCACGACGCCGCAGGCTTGTGCGAAGTCGAGAGCGGCGATGGCGGCGCTTTCGCGTTCGTCGACCAGGCCGGTCAGCGGCTCCATGCGCTCGCGCACGGCGCGGGTCCACTCGCCGACGCCGACCTGTCCGAAGCGCAGCCGAGCGTTGGTCGCCTGCCACGAAGCCTCTTGGGCCTCGTCCATGAGCACGCCGTGCTCGACGGCCCGCATCCGCGCCTCGGCTTCGATCGTGGAGAGGCTCGCGACGCGCGCCTGCGCCAGGTTGAGCGCATCCTCGACACGTTCGCGCGCGGCTTCGCGTTCCACGCTGGCGATGCGCACTGCCTTCTCGATCGTTCCTGGCCAGGGCAAGGACAGGTCGAGCACGCCACCGAGCAGGACATCGCTCGGCTCGAGCGTGAGCTTCGGGCCCAGACGCAGCGTGGGCCATGCCTCGGCCGCCATGTGGCGCACGTGCAGCTCGGCTTGCGCGTACTCGAGCGCGAGCTCGCGCAACGCGGGATCCCGCTCGAGCAGCTCGCGAACGTCCGGTGCCCGCGCGATTCGCCGCGCCTGGTTCAAGACGCCGCCATCGATCGATGCGTAGCCCGCGTGGTCGAAGGGCAGACCGCTGATCCGCGCCAGCTCGGCCTGCTTCTCGGCGCTCTCGGCCCTCTCGTGCGACTTCGCGTGCTCGACTTCGTGGGAAGCCGCGCTGGCCATCTGCACATCCGCTTCCGACAGACGCCCGCGGCGATCGAGGATCTCGAAGCGCTCGGATTGCGACTCGACCTCGATCAGCAGCCTTTCCAGCCTTCGCTCGCGCTCGCGCGACGCCGCCAGGCGCACCCGCGCACGCTCGACGTCGAACATCGCGTTCCACACGGCGCTTTCGAGCGCTGCTCGAGCACGCCGGACCTCGCCTCGCGCCGAGGCTCGCAGGGCGTGGGCTGGCCCAAGGCCCAGGAGTCCGAGCAGATCGAAGGTCAGGGCTATCTCCGTGTCGCGTCCGAGATCGTCCAGCTCGAGCGTCTCCACCGAGGCTTCGATCTCGCCCGGCTGGCCCGCGGCGCGTCCACTCGCGATCGCGCTTTGCAGCTCGCGCCGCGCCTGTCGCACCTGTGGATTCCAGGCCAGGGCGCAGGCGCGCCAGTAGGCAGGGCTTTCCGGGCTGGCGAGTTCCAGGGCGGTCGGGCGCGGCAAGGCCAGAGCGTCGAGTCCGGCGAGTTGCTGTGCTTCGAGCGCAGACTCGGGCCCGCCGGCGCGCAGAGCGAGGGCTTCGTGCACCTCAGCAGGCGAGAGACTGGCCCCGCTCGCTGCGCAACCGGCGCACGAGCCAAGGGCAATCAGGAGAATCAGAGACGGGTGCGCACGGCGCACCGCGGACGGCGAATCGAACATCGGAACCTCCAGGACGGGAACGGGATTCGCCCGGCGCACGCGCGCCGGGTCACCACGACCGGGAGTCCGGAATCAAATGCGCAGCGGAAGCGGAGCGGCCATCCTTGGCCGCGGTCCCGCACGCGCGTGAACGTTGCGTGCCTGGTTGCGTGCGGGAGGAGGCGGGCACAGGGCCACCGCCACGTTCCAGAAGGCGGGGGCAACCGCCAGGTGCCCGTTGGAAGTCGGCGTCGCAATCGGCGTCTTGTCGCCGGAGTCGAGATCGACGTCGAGGCAGCAGTGACAGTCGCTCTCACCCGCGCTCAGAGAGGGTGCGTCGGAAGGCGACGGCTTGCAGCAGGTCTTCACGCTGCAGCAATCGGAGCTCGGGGCCACCCCGAGAGCGACCAGGCAAACCCGCGCGTGCATCGCGCCCGGGATGACCGCCAGCGCGCAGAGCAGCGCGACGGTCAGCATTCGGGTCCACAGGAGCGACAACTTCACGGCTCTACTATCGTTCTCGGAGACCGAATTGGTCAACCCAAGATTGACCGATCGTTAGAATTCGCGCCTTCCGCCCCGTGGAGCCCCGCTCGGGGAGCTCCGCCGACCCACTCCGGAGCTAGACCGTGCCCAAGATCAGTGACTCGATTCTCGACGCGATCGGCAACACGCCCCTCGTGCGGCTCAAGACCGTCGGCAAGAAGACGGGCTGCGAGCTGCTCGGCAAGTGCGAGTTCCTGAACGCCGGAGGCTCGGTGAAGGACCGCATCGGCAAACAGATGGTGCTCGAGGCCGAGCGCACGGGCCGCATCCGCCCCGGCGACACCTTGATCGAGGCCACCAGCGGCAACACGGGCATCGGCATGGCCCTGGTCGCCGCGATCCGCGGCTACCGGATGATCATCACCATGCCGGAGAAGATGAGTCGCGAGAAGCAGGTCGTGCTCGAGGCCCTCGGCGCCGAGATCATCCGCACGCCGACCGAAGCCGCCTTCGACTCGCCCGACAGCCACATCGGCGTCGCGCGCCAGCTGCAGAAGATCCTGCCCAACTCGCACATCCTCGATCAGTACAACAACCCCGACAACCCGGCGGCGCACTACGAAGGAACGGGCAAGGAGATCGTCGAGCAGTGCGGAGGCAAGCTCGACTACGTCGTGATCACCGCCGGGACGGGCGGCACGTTGACGGGCGTCGCGAACCGACTGAGGAAGGACATCCCCGGCGTCAAAGTCATCGGTGTCGACCCCGTGGGCTCGATCATCGCGGGCCCCGGGCCGATCGGCTCGTACAAGGTCGAGGGCATCGGCTACGACTTCATTCCGAAGGTCTGCGACACGTCGCTGGTCGACGAGTGGGTCAAGACCGAGGACCGCGAATCCTTTTTGACCGCGCGGCGGCTGATCCGCCAGGAGGGTCTCCTGTGCGGCGGCTCGTCAGGGTCCGCGGTGTGGGCCGCGATCCAGGTGGCGCAGCGTGTCGGCCCGGGCAAGCGCTTCGTGATCATCCTCCCGGACTCGGTGCGCAACTACATGACGAAGTTCCTCGATCCCTTGTGGATGCGCGAGAACGGCTTCATGGAAAAATCCTGGGAGCAGAATTCCGTCGGCGACCTGCTGCGCAGCTTCCCACGGCGCGAGGTCCTGACCGCGAACACGGCCGACACGGTCGCCGATTCGGTCCTGGCCATGAAAGAGCGCGGCGTCAGCCAGCTGCCCGTGCTCGACGAAGGCCGCCTGGTCGGGATCATCACCGAGTCGGACCTGCTCGGAAAGCTCGTCGAGGGCCGCGCAAGCCTCTCGTCGACCGTCGCCGAAGTCATGTTCCGCAACGTCAAGACCATCCACGAATCCGAGGACGCCGGCGCGCTCACCCACATGTTCGCCGACGGCTTGGTCGGCCTGGTGGTCGACGACGACCAGCAACTGAAAGGCCTGATCTCGAAGATGGACATGGTCGACTACCTGACCAAGTCGACCGGCGTCTGACGGTACCCGGTATTCCACCGCCATTTTTTACATGCCGCATGTAAAAAATGGCGGTGGAATACCGGGTACCGTCAGACGCCGAGCTCGCTGCAGAGGCTGACGAGGTCGGGGACCACGAAGGTCGGTTCGTCCTCGCGGGATAGGTCTTCCACTTCGCGGTTCACGAAGGCGGTGTTGAATCCCAGCGCCTGGGCGGGGCGCATGTCGTGGAACAGGCTGCAGCCGACGTGCAGCACGCGCGACTTGTCCAGCTTCAACTTTTCGAGAGCCGCCAGCCAGTGCGCATCGCGCGGTTTGTAGGAGCGCAGCATCTGCGCGGTGATCAGCGCTTCGAAAGGCGCGCCGAGCTGGGCCACGGAAGCTTCGAGGCTCGCGGTATCGACGTTGGAAAGGCTCGCGAGTCGGAACTTCGACGCGAGGCGATGGAGCGCGCCATGGCTTTCGGCAAACGGCTGCCAGCTGCGGATGCTCGCCGCAAAAGCCTCGGCCTCGCCGTCCGTGATCGTGCGCGACTGCGCCCGCGCGGCTTTGCGCGCGGACTCCGCGAGGACTTCCGAATAGGGCCGATAGGCTCCGGCGATCAATTCGCGATCCGCCGCGTCGCGGTCGCGCACGAATTGCTCGACATCGACTCCAGCCAGGCCGCGCGTATCGCGGACTGCGGCGCGCACACCGCCGAACCAGTCGATCAACGTGCCGTAGCAGTCGAACGTCAGCACTTCGAAGGAAGTCACTGCGCCTTGGGGAGCCAGCCGAGGCCGCGCACGGTCTCGAGCACCTTCGCGGCGACCAGTCCGTAGCCCTCGGGGTTGGGGTGGTAGCGATCGCCGCGGATGAACAGCTGCTTGGGCGGCGTCGCGGTCCGCGCGCGCACGCGGAATTCGTCGATCAAGCTGATGAAGGGAATCTTGCGCTCGTCGCACAGACCCTCGAGCCAGTCGACGGCGGAGGTGTCGTACTCCTCGAGGTAGACCTGGCTCTCGTAAGGAAACAGGAACACGCAAAGCTCCGCGTTCATCTCGCGCGCGGCGCTGGCCATGCCTTCCAGGTGCGCGATCTCGCGCGCGACGCGGTCGGGATTGCGCTTGCCTTGATTCTTGACCGCGTTCGCCATCGACTCGGCGGCGGCGAAATCGCGCTTGCGGTTCATCACATAGTAGGTAGCGCGCATCCAACGGAAGGCCGCGAAGCGTCCCAGGAAGTTGCGCAGGTCGTAAGGGATCGCCGCGCGCAGGTTGCCCTTGCCCTGGTGGATGTTCTCGTCGAGCGCCTTGGTCTGGTTGGGGAAGTCGTTCAGGCTGTACCCGACGACGATCAGATTCGGCTTCAGCTGCGCGCCGCGCTCGCGGACCACCTCGAAGTATTGTTTCGCGGAGTAGCCGTTGACCCCGCTATTGGCGACCAGCGCCCGCGTGCCCGGAGGCAATGCGCCCGCGAGCAGTTGCTCGAACTGTCGCGGCCAGCAATCCGCCTCCACCACCCCCTTGCCGAAAGTGCAGGAGTCGCCGATCGCGAGCACCCGGTACTCCTGCGGCCCGAAGCTCGGATTCAATTCGCTCCCGCGCAGCCCGAGCGAATCCGTCGCGTACCACGTGCCGTCCCAACGCCCGGCGAAGTTGGGCTTGTGGACGTGGTCCATGACCGGAACCTTCTCGTAAGGCTCGCTGTCGAGGAACGAGAAGGGTCCAGGCTCGGCGATCCGCGCGATCACCTCGGCCGCGAAGCCCACGAGCACCAGGGAGGCCAGGGACAGCGCGATCTTCTTGAGCAGCGATCGGAGGATCATTCGCGGCGCATCCCACCAGGCAGACGAAGGCTGATCAAGGGCATCACGAGAACAGCTCCGCCTGCCCTTCGGATTTCGTCATCGCCTGGAGCTGCGGATAGCGCAGGGCGAGACTGCGCGGAGCGGGCACGCGCGCACCGGTCAAGCTGGCCAGGAGCTCGAGGGCGTTGGCCACGGCCTTGCCCTCGAAGTGATTGTTGGTGACGACGAAAGTCTCGTCGTGCCCTCCAGCGAGACGCCTGGCGCGCTCCGCGAGGGTCGCGATCTCGGCCGTCGTGTACAGGTAGTCGTATTTCTCGTCGCGCCCAGAATCGCGCGCGAACCAGGCGGCCGCATTGCGCCCGTGGAGCCGCAGATATCCGATCGGGCCCGGTGTCGGGTGATCCGCGGGCGGATGGTTCGCTGCCTTGGGCAGGTCGATGGCCGCGAGCGAGCAGCCGAGCTCTTCGATCAGGCCCATGCCGGGCGGCTCGAACCAGGACGCGTGGCGCAGCTCGACGACCAGCGGCACGCGCGCGAACACGGAGCACAGCTCGCTCAACCGCGTCGCGGCGCCAGGCTCGAAACGGAATCCCAGCGGAAACTGCGCGAGCAGGGCGGACAGCCGACCCGCCTGGATCAGCGGCTCGAAACCGAAGTGGAACTCCCCGACTTCGCGCGCGAGCTCCGCAAGCGGCCGGGTGGAGTGCGTGAAATCCTGGTGCAGCTTGGCGATGAAGCGGAATTTGGGCAGGTGCGCGATCAGCTCGGCCCAGTGCACGGAGTTTTCGCGCTTGGGCAGTCCGTAGAAACTCGAGTTGATCTCGATCGTGTTCACGAAGCGCGACAGGAAGGCGAGCGGATGGAACCCGCGCGGCTTGGGCCGCGGGTACACAGGTCCATCCCAGTCGGGGTAGGACCAGCCTGCGGGACCGACGCGGATCACAAGTCCTCGCTTGCACCGAGGTGCTGGAGGCCGCGGCGCTCGCATTCGAAGAGTCGCGCGCGGATCAGCTCGGTTGCGGCTTCGAGCTCGCTCTCGCTGGCTTCGCGCGCGACGTGCACGGGCTCGCCATAGACGAGGGCCACGCGCGCGAAGGGCTTGGGGATCGTGAAGGCATCCCAGCTCGACAAATGCCAGGCGCGATTCGCCACCAAACCGAAAGGCACGATCGGAAAACCGGTCGCGCGTGCCATCCAGGCCAGGCCTGGATTCATCGAGTGTCGCGGCCCGCGCGGGCCGTCGGGCGTCAACACCACCACGTTGCCCCCGCGCAACAGCGTCAACATCTCGCGCAGCGCGCGCGCGCCTCCGCGGCTCGAGGATCCGCGCACGACGTGGTAGCCGAAGGCGCGCAGCATGCGCTCGGATATCTCGCCGTCAGCGCTGGGCGAAACCAGGATCGACCATTTGCTCTTCCGCCCGTACTCGACGCCCACCAGCATGCGACCGTGCCAGAGGGCGATCATGCAGCCCGGCTTGGAGCTGTCCTTCGAATTCGGATCGGCTCGCTCGGCCACGCCGAGCAGCTCCAGACCGAAGACTTCGGTCCTCCAGGTCCGAGACAGGGCGCGCACGAAACCCGGGCCGAAGGCGCGCATCAGCGCTCCGCCGACACCGCGGCGCAGGAAGCGCTTCTGCTTGCGAGAGATCAGCGAGTTCGAGGTCACGCGCGGCGATCGTACCGGCCGAGCGTGTCGAACTCGCCGACCTTTGCGGACTCCCGCGCAAGTCGGCGCGAGAGTCCGCCAGCAGTCCGTTGCGACAGTCCCGTCGCGAGGCGCCACGCGCTGCGCCGCAGTAGGGACTCTTCCAACGGCTGTCAGGGCCAGCGCAGAAGCCCTGGATGCTTACGGGCTGACGATGTCGTCTCCGCTTCCGCTCTGGTCGACGCCGTCGGGGCCCATCGACCACAGGCGATAGCGCTTGCCGCCGTCGAGCAGCGAGTATTGGAAGCCATGTCCCCAACCGTCGTTCGGGAGGGTCTTCTGTCCGACGAAGCCTTCGGGATAGTTCTTGGTGGGCAAGAGCAAGGCGTCGAGCTTCGCGGGCAGCTTGCCGCTCTCCATCTGGTAGACGGCGATCGAAGTGGCGAGGTGGCGCATGTCGCCGGAGGTCTGCAGGCGCTGCGTGTCGACCGCAGGCGGTTCCGGAGGCTCGGGCGCATCCTCCGGCTCGGACATCTCGTCTTCCTCGCCCATCGATTCGTCGTGCATCTCAGACCGACTCGCGAAGCCGGCAACCAGACCGATCCCGATCAGCCCGCTCCAGACTTCAGGCCCGAACGAGGATTCGTTGCGGTAGTAGACCCCGTCCGGAATGCTGCGCGAGTAGAAGACGGTCGGTTTGAAGAAGTGCGTGAACACTCCCGGTTGCGGCAGTTTCGCCAGATCGACCGGGATCATGGATCCCATCAACCCGCCGAGCGCGCGTCCGCCTTCGTAGACCCCATTGATCAGCGCCGCCCAGTCCATGTAGGCGAAGCTCGTCGCGTCCGCCGGAGGACCGTGGCCTTCCGTCGCGACCAGGTGCGCGGAGCCTTCCTCACCGAAGGCGCGCTTGATCTCTTTCTTGATGTGCGTGGAATTGAGCGTGACGATCAGTCGGCTCTTCACGATCGCGATCGAAGGCGAGAAGGCGTTCATCAAGGGGTTGCTCGGGCCATCCTCCTTGCCGAACGTGAATGTCCAGACCGGCGCGTCGTGGTAGGGCTTGGAGCGCACCTTGAAGTCCTCGCCTACCTTGTCGCCCAACATGGCCATCAAGCCTTCGAGGCCGCGTTGCATCGCCGCCGGATCCTTCAAGTCGACGACCAGCGCCATTCCCGGGATGCTCGTGACTCCCTTCAAGGGCAGGAGGTACATCAACATGCCCTTGCCGACGCTGCCGAAGATGTCCTTCTCCACGCTGAAGCCGTAGGTCTTCTCGATCTCCGTCAGTTGCTCGTGCGCCAGCTGAGCACTTTCCTCGTCCTTCTCGAACTCGGATTTGAACGCCTCCCAGAACAGAGGGCCGTCCATGCTGGTCGCGTAGACGCCGATGGCGTCCTCGGGCACGGAGGTCAGAAGCTCCTTGGGCAAGGGAGCGAGCCCCAGACCCTTCGCCACCAGACCCTTGGGCTTGATGTACTTCGCCGCGGCCTCGGTGACGAAACGATCGCCGATCAGCTGCATGCGGATCGAGGCGTTGGGCATCGCCGACTCCAGGAACTCGAGGCCCCCGCTGTCGCCGCCTGTTGCTTCCCCGAACGAACGGAAAGCCGAGGCGTAGTCAGCGAGGTGCAGCGAGCCTTGAACGATGGTCGCACCGGACGGCGCTCCGAATTCCTTGAGCAGCCCGGCATAGAACTGATCGGCGGCCGTCTGCATGCGCGAGTCCGCGAGGCGCGCGGCGAATGCTTCGGGAGTCGAGCGCCCTGCACCGAGCACCAACATGTTCTGCGCGCGCATCAGCCACAATTCGGCGCCCGCGAATTCGCCTTCCGGCCCGGTCCACGATTGCAGTTCCGCTTGCATGCCGGACATCTGGAAGGGACCGGTGCGCGCGGCCTTCAGCCCGCTCTTCGCGATCATTCCAGAAATGATCGTGCGCAGTTCCTCGAGCGCGACCTGATTCTTGAACTCGATCACCGTCTGGAAGCCGAGCAGGGTTACGAACTCCGCCTCCGTCTCGCCGGCCTGGGCTGCGGTGACGTCCGCATTCTCGCCGGTGCCGCCAGGTTTTCCGTCGGCGCCCAAGGAGCGCAGGACGAATGTTCCGTCCGCTGCGGGGCGGTAGTCATAAGGATGCTGCCAAGGATCGATGCTCGCGGGGGCATCGAGTCCCAGCGCGGGAAGATCCTTGGGCAGGGTCGAGCCCACTGCCTTCGCTTCGCCTTGATAGCCTTCGATTGCCGACTGCAGGACGCCGAGATCCTTTGCGATGCGCTCCATGCGCTCGACGTGCGGCCCGAATTTTTCCAGGCCGTCGCGATCGAGACTCACCGAGAAAGACGCGGCGCCGATCCCGTCGAGATAGTGGCGGATGCCTGCCAAGGGACTTTCCGCGAAGCTGTCGGGCATCCCCAGCTCGCGCAGCGCATCGCTCACCTTCTGATCGAAATCGATATCGGTGCCCTCGAACGCGCCGTAGAAACTCTTGCGCACCTCGGCGTCGTGGAGCATCGCGACCATCGGCGCTTTCTGATAAGCGGCGACCATCTTGGTGACGTCGGGGATCTCGACCATCACGAGCGTGTCCGCGGGATGCAGACGAGCCTGTTGTTGGCCTTGAGGAAGTGCGGCGAGAGTCAGTAACAGTGCGAGCATGTTGGAAATCCGTTCTTGGTGAGTGCGCTCCGCCTAGAGGTTGGCCCAGATGCGCAGCTTCGCTTCGTTTTTCTTGATCTCGTCGGCGAGCGCCTGGGCTGCCTTCGGGATGTCCTTGTTGTTCTTGATCGCGTCCTTGAGAGCGCCGAGCTTCGTCTGCACGTCGACACACTTGCCGTCGAGCGCGAACGCGACGAGCAGACCCGATTCATTGATCAGCTTGCCGGAGTTGTCGTTCCCGACGCCGATCTCGAAGGCGAGGATGCGGTCGATCGGGTCCAGCCCGCCCTTGTTCGTGATGTTGGTCACCGACCACTCGCGCAACTCGTTGGGATTGCCCTTCGCGGCGACAGTGGTGTTGACGACATAGCGCTCGGCGTAGGCAGCCGCGCCGAATCGGAACCACATCGGGATCTGCTTCTCTTTCCAGAAGCCGTCGGCGTAGCCTGCGGTGTCGCCCTTCGCCAACTTCACAAGGGACTTCGGACTCTGATCGATCGCTTCGCCGAACGATTGCCCCGCCGCGTGGCGCAGGTACATCGGCCCGTAGCCGCCTTCCTTGTCGTTGCTTGCGTCCCAGTACGCGACTCCCGGCAAGGTCTGTCCGGTCGAGAGGAACTGCACCAGCGCATCGGCCATGAAGGCGCCGTGGACCGAAGAAAGTCCGCTGGCTTCGACGGCGTCGTAACCCGCTTCGCCTCTCGCGAAGGAAGAATACTGTTCCCTGGACTTCAGCAGGACCACGGGAACCGCGACGGTGGGAGTCTTGCCGTAGGTGCGCATCAGGTCGCGGTAGGCGTGTTCACACTGCTCCATCGCCGCTTCCGTGGTCTTGCGCGGGCAGGTGGAGTAGAGGATGAATCGCTCGTTGGCGAGGGTCCACCAGCGCGCGACTTCGGAGTGGTACTTGTCGGCCTCCTCCACGGAGAGCCACTTGTCGCCGCACTTCCAAAGCCCCTTAGCGATGTTCTCGGCTTCCGCGGGCGGGATCCAATTCAGGTCCTGGCGCACCCAGCCTTCGGCGATCTTCTTCTGGGTCTCCGTGTCGACCCACTTGCCCGCGGCGTCCTTGGTCATTCCCTTCTCGAGGAAAGGGACGTCAGCGGGATCGACGATCGCTCCCTTGTAGACGACCTTGCCGCTGGCCTTGGCCTGTTCCTCGAGCTGCTTCTTCTTGAACTCGTCGAGCTTCTTCTGGTTGTCGTACCACTTCCCCTCGAAAGACACGTGGCCGAGCAGCTCGTGAGCCTTCTTGTCGTCGGTGTCGATCTTGAGGATCGCGCGCAGGGTGCTGCGCGATTCGGACTTGAGCCCCGAGACCTCGCACCAGTCGTAGAGCTTCCAGAGCTTCTCGACGCTGCCCTGAGCCTCCGCCTTGCGCTTCTCGTATTCAGCCTTCGGATCGCCAGCCGGATCCTGGATCGTCGCGGAGACTCTCTCGGCTGTGCGTGTCTCCCCCACGGCTTGCGAGAGGAGAAAAGGCGCTACCAATAAGAAGGAGAGGAGCTGTGCGTGCATGGCGTGCTTCCTAGGAGGTCTGTGCACAAAGCAAAACCCGGCGGGCCCGGATGGCGACTGCCCCCAGAACCGGCCCACGGGATCCCGCCCGGTGACGATCGCTTCGAAGCGAATCGCGCCGCTGGCGAGTTGCACAGAGCGTGGAGAGGCACAGCATAGCGATCGGGAGTCGGGTCCTCGGTAAGCAGTCCGTTGGCGATAGGGAGCGGATCACCCTGTCTGGTGCGAAGAGCGTGCCAGCAGTACGGTTAGCGATGGAGAGCGGGTAGGCTCAAATCCAGTTGATATCCAGATGCCACTGTTCTCACGTTACCTTGCTCTGCCGTTGACCTTCTCAACTGGTGGAAATGGGACCCGCGAGACTGCTGCGGTTGACACGGTGCCTGTGCCAACTTTGCCCAGCGGCGCCACGGACGCCGGTCCACTTCATGATCCGGATCGGCGGTTCGCGTCGTCGGCACTCGGAGCAAGACTGAGCGCCGCGCTTTGCGCAGGTCCCCCGCCATGGTTGCATCCAAGAGCCGCGTCCCTACAATGCCTCGTTCGCCCGGATCGAGCGTGAAAATGCGCTGATTCCGACCCGCCTCCCCCGCGCGGCACCTACGTCGCCCATCGGCCCAGTATGGCTCAGCACAAAGCTCCGACCGCCGTAACCGTCGCACCGCTGCAGGAAAGGTCCGGTTTCGGCCTGTGGATGTCGAAGCACTGGCTTCACGCTGCGATCGTCGTGCTGGCGATTGGTGCCTACCTGGTCGTGCGCTACCAGCGGGAACAGGGCCAGCACCATGCAGTCGACACGAGCTGGGAGAAGCTCGTCGGCCAGTTGGAGCGCGATCCGAAGACCGGCGATTTCAAGGGTGAGCCCACCGCGCTCGCAGCCCTGGCCACGGATTTGAAGGACACGGCTGCCGGTCCCTCGGCGCGTGTCGCGGAAGCCAAGGCTCGCCTCGACCGACGCGATTTCGACGGCGCCCAGGCCGCACTCGACGCCCTGGTGCGCGAGCATCCCGGCCATCCGTGGGTCGTCGCCAAATTCAAGGTCGGCGAGGCCTCGATGACCCTGGTCGAGAGCATCAGGGCTTCGATCGCGAACGCGAAGGCCTTCAATGAGACCTATCCCGGGATGCGAGAGAACCCTGCCCCGCCTGCGGATGCGCCGCGAGTCCGCCTGGTGACCGACCAAGGCGCGATCGTCGTCGCCCTGTACCCGGGCAAGGCCCCCAAGCACTGCGAAAACTTCCTAAAGCTCTGCCGGGAAGGGTTTTACGCCGGAACAAAGCTCCACAAGGTCGTGCCCAAGTTCATCATCCAGGGCGGGGATCCGAACTCCAAGGCCGGCGATCCGGCCAGCTGGGGTCAAGGAGGACCGGGATACAAGCTCGATCCGGAGCCGAACGATCTGTTCCATTTCGCCGGCAGTCTCGCAATGGCCAAGGCTGGGGGCGATCCTCAGGAATTCGGCAGCCAGTTCTATATCACGACGGATCCGGCCCACGGCCAGGATGGGACCAACACCATTTTCGGCGTGGTTATCGAGGGAATGGACGTGGTGCAGAAAATCGCCGCCGCCCCGAACACTCCGAGCTCGGACCGCCCTGTGACGCCGGTCGTGCTGACGAGCACCGAAGTTCTCTAGCTGTCAGGCGCCTGGTCAGGGCGCTGCGCTAGAGCAGGTCTTTCGGAGCGAGGAGTTCGCAGATCCGATCGAGATCCGTCCTGTTGAAGTAGTCGATCACGATCTTGCCGCGGTAGCCCTCGCCATTCTGGATCGTGACCTTGGATGCGAACCGCGCCCGGATGCGCGACTCCAGCTCGCGCAGCCAGACGGGGACGGGGGGCGCGGGCAGCTTGTCGCTAGGTGAATGTCGGGTCGGCGGCACATTCGCTTCGCGGACCAAGCGCTCGACTTCGCGCACCGACAGGTCCCTGCGCACCGTCTCCTCGAGGATCGAGTTCAGGCGACTTTCCTCCGAGAGCGAAAGCAGGGCGCGGGCGTGGCCCATGGTGATCAAACCCTTGGCCAGGGCCTCCTGTCCTTTCGCGGGAAGATCGAGCAGGCGCAGGTGATTGGCAACCGTCGAGCGCTTCAGTCCGACCTTGGCTGCTACAGCATCTTGTGTCAGTGCCAGCTGCTCCATCATGGTCTTGTAGCCATGGGCGCGTTCGAGCGGATCCAGGTCGCGGCGTTGGACGTTCTCGACCAGGGCCAGCTCGAGCATCTCCGCATCGGTGACTTGGGTCTTGATCATCGCGGGGATGCGCCTCAGCCCCGCGAGTCGGGAGGCACGCCACCTCCGCTCGCCGGCGATCAGCTGGTAGCGCCCATCTTCCAGCCGGCGGACCACCACCGGTTGCAGCACGCCGTGCTGCACGATGCTGTCCCGGAGTTCCTCGAGACCCGAGGCGTCCATGGTCTTCCGGGGCTGGAAGGGATTGGGGTGGATCGCCTCGAGCTCGAGTTCCGAGGGCTCATGAGGCGTTTCCTGCTCACCGAGGAGGGAACTGAGTCCCTTTCCGAGTCGACGTTCCATGGGGAGCCTTGGCTGGAGTTCCGGATTGTTCCACGTGGAACAATGGCAGCCTAGGCAACCCAGGACCTGCTTGTCGAGCCGTTGCAAGGAGTTTTTTTCGGCTGCCCCGCGCACGAATCGGGGCTGGACACCAGGAACCTCCGGAAGGTAGACAGATCGCGTGCAGGCAGCAGTTCTTTCGAGGTGGATCGGCCGGGAATGGCTGCGCAGCCCGGCCACCTGGCTGGCACTTCTCGCGGCCAGCCTGATCGGACCGGCAACCCTGCTCCTGAGCCCCCTCGGGGAGGGGCTTGCGGGTGATTCGCATGGACCCTATATGGGGTCCTTATGGTTTTTATCTACCTATCTTGGTGCTATTATCGGGCTGGTCCTGCTGTCGCGAGCCGGCGCGCTCTGGAACGAGCTGGGTCTGGGCTCTCAGGTCTGGCTCGGAGGCCTGGTGATGTTTACGGTCTGCATCGTGTACGGTGCCGCGGCAATCGTCCCACTGCGACTCTTCGAGGCTTCCGCTGGACTTCCAGCCGCCTCGTTCTGGCTTTGCGCTGGCCACTGGGCTGCGCTAGCCACCTGCATCCAGCGCAGCGGGTGGTCCGTCGCGGCCAAGCTGATCGCCATGACCTGCCTGGGCTGGTGGATGCCGGCCTTGCTCGATGGGGCAGCCGGATGGGAGCGCCTGCGTTGGGCCCTCGCTCCCCAGCGTCACCTCGACGTCGGAGGGCAGTCGATCGAAACTTCGTTGGGGGTCCTGGTCGATACCATTCCCGTAGTTGCATGGTGGGTCGCTGCTGCGCTCCTTCCCACACGTAGCGCGTTCAAGCGATGAAGTACGGAATCCTCGGCGACATTCACGGCAACCTCTCCGCGCTCGAAGAGGTGCTCGGGTGCATGGACCGCGAGGGCATCGACCAACTGCTGAGCGTCGGCGATGTGGTCGGCTACGGCGCGGCTCCGCGCGAGTGCATCCGGATCCTGCGCGAGCGCAACGCCTTCGTCGTTCTCGGCAACCACGATGCCGCCTGCGTCGACCGGCTGGATGCTTCGACCTTCAACAATTACGCGCGCGCGGCCGTGGTCTGGACACAGGGCGTCCTGACCAAGGACGACCGAAGCTGGATCGAGAAGTTGCCGATGACCGTGCACCTCGAGCATTGCTCGGTCGCGCACGGCACGCTGCACAAGCCGGAGCTCTACGACTACATCCAGAGCACGACCGACGCAGATCCCTCGCTCGACGAGATGCCCTTGCCCGTCTGCTTCGTGGGCCATTCGCATGTGCCTGTCGCGCTGCTGCGCCTGCGCGACGATCCGACGCGGACCTTCTACACGAAGGACGCCGTGGTCGACACCGACGAGGCCTATCGCGCCCTGGTCAACGTCGGCAGCGTGGGCCAGCCGCGCGACGAGGATCCGCGCGCTGCGTACGCGATCTTCGACACGGAAGCAGGTCACGTGAAAATCCTGCGCGTCGAGTACGACATCCCGCGCGAGATGCGCCGCATTCGCGAAGCAGGCCTGCCGGAAATGCTCGCGGCGCGACTGGAGTGGGGGGTCTGAGCCACCGGCGCGCGCGACTGCGCAGCGGCCCGCCTCAGTTGCGGCCCTTGAGGTAAGCCAGCTGCGCCGGCAAGGATTCCAGGCCGTGCTCGCCCAGCCCGTGCTCGAAGAGCAACTTGATGTCGCCGAGCGGTCGCACATCGCCGCGGAACACGTAGCGACGTTCATCCGCGTAGGTGCCCACGGTGACCAGCACTTCGAGGATCGATGCGGCGTTGCAGCGATTGCCGCCGACGTCGAGTTCGACGGGCGTTCCATAGTGACCGACGATCCCGACGATCAGCGCCGCTGGCCGCGCATGCAACTTGACGTCGTCGGACAGATCGATGCACAGCTCCTGCACGTTGGTGTACGCGGGCAGCAGCTCCTCGGCGATGCTCCGGCCGCGCCGCAGGAAGAAGTCGGCCCAGTACAGGAACGTGTTGAGGATCGCTTCCTGGACTTCGCGCGGCTCGACGACAGCCACCAGACGCTTCTGCGCGTGGCCGCGACCGCTGCCTTCGTGGCGCTCGACGAAGTGGGTGAGGAAGGTCGCGCATTCCAAGAGGTGCAGTGAAGCCGAGGTCAGCCCACGCAGCTTCGGCAATCGCTCGTCGCGTCCCTCGAGGACCGTGTTCTTGATGTACGTGTCGTAGGTCGACTGCAGGTTGTGAACGGTGGCCTCGTACACGCGCGCCTGCTCTTCGCTGCACAGCCGCGCCAGGTAGGCCTTGCGCTCGAGCGCGTTCTTGATGCGGCGGATGCGCAGGTCGTCGAGCATCGAGCAGGCCGCGAGGAACTTGGATGCGACCTCCGCGATTTTCTGATGTTCTTCCGTCGGTTCGTGCTCGCCAACGTTGCGCGGCAGCTGCTGGCGCACGGTGCCGGCGGCGAAGCTCGCTTCAGGAAACATCTCCTGCGTGATCTCGAGCCCGAGCTTCAGGGCTTCCTTGCGGATCTCCGCGAGCAGGTTGGAAGCCGAGCGACGAGTGAAAGCGCGAACTTGTTCCACCGAGGCGGCGACATCCGCCGCTTCCGACTCGCTGCACACGGACAGCACGCCGTAGCTGTCGAAGCGCGAAGCCAGGTGCGAAAGGCTGTGACCGGCCAGGGCAAACCAGCGCGCGGAGGCGACGAGCTCGCGCAGGACTCCGAAGCTGCGGTTGTAGCGCGCGCCATAGTCGTCGAGGAACGACTCGAGCTCCTCCGCTTCGAGCAACAACTGGTAGTAGTGCTTCTTTCCCCAGCTTCCGCTCTCGTGCGCGAGCAGCGACGTCGTCAGCCTGAAAAACGCCTGCGACCTGGCCTGCAGCAGGCCCGCGAAGGCGCGCTCGGTGATCACCTCTTCGAGGGACCGTTCGTAGGTCACGGAGCTGTCCTGGGGGTTTCGGCGGTGGGGGACTCGATGCGCGTGCCGCAGGACGACTGGGGGGCGCGGTGGAGGCCGGGGGATCTCAACACCAGTTCGGGCTGGTGGCAAACCCGGCTCAAGAACCCTTGCGCCGGAAGTCGATTCCTGACGCGATCCGCCCGCTGTCCACGAGCCCCTAGGGAGTCCGCTATTTCTTCCGAACGCTGCCTGGAGACCTACCTTCAGGAGATCAACGAAATCCCGCTTCTCTCCGCGGAGCAGGAAAAATCACTCGGCCGGCGCATCCAGGCCGGCGATCTCGAGGCCCGTGAGCACATGATCCGGGCCAATCTGCGCCTGGTCGTGTCGATCGCCAAGCGCTACGCCGAGCGCGGCCTGTCGCTCCAGGACCTGATTGCCGAGGGGAACATCGGCCTGCTGAAGGGGGCGGAAAAATTCGACCCGGACGCCGGCTGCCGCTTTTCCACCTACGCGACCTGGTGGATCAAGCAGTCGATTCGCCGCTCGCTGACCAACACGGTCAAATCCGTGCGGATCCCAAGCTACATGTCCGAGTTGATATCCCGTTGGAGGATAGTTACTGGTGAACTGACCTTCCGTCTGGGGCGCATTCCTACCCTCGAGGAGGTCGCGCATGAGATGGAGATCCCCGAGGACAACTGGCCGCTGTTTCGCCGGACCGTGGCGGGCTCGAGCCTGGGGGCCCAGGTTTCGCTCGAAACCCTGACCCAGCACCAGGAGACCGTCGCCGACGACGCCAGTCCCCGCCCGGACGAGCGATTGCTCAATGAAGACCTGCTCGAGCGCCTGGGTGGCCTCTTGGGTGTCATCGACGAGCGCGAGGCTACGATCCTGCGTCTGCGCTACGGTCTGGGCAGCGAAGGCGCCGACCCGATGACCCTGAAGGAAATCGGCAAGGTGATCGGTCTGACCCGCGAGCGGGTGCGCCAGATCGAGCGCGAAGCGCTGCAGAAGCTCTACGGCGTCATGAGCGGGGAGTGAGCGGCGCGGGGCGGCCCTCTGAAAAGGGCTAAACTCGCCCGCCATTTCTTCCAGAGCTCGAACCCCTACACGCGCCCCGCGCGGCACTCCGCTGTACGTGCACCTGCCGTTCTGCGCGGCCAAGTGCCACTACTGTGACTTCTTCTCGGTAGCTGCCGCGGGGCACGACATCGACGGGATGCTGGCGGCGATCCTCGCCGAGGCCGAGCAGCTCGCGCCCGAGGCGCCGCGGACAGTGTTCCTCGGTGGAGGAACGCCGAGCCTCTTGTCCGCGCCCCAGTTGCAGAGTTTCCTCGACCGGCTGGACGAGATCACGGGGTTCCGCGCCAGCGCGATCGAGGTGACCGCCGAGTGCAATCCCGAGAGTCTGGACCGCGACAAGGCCAGCGCGCTGCTCGATCTCGGCGTGCGCCGCCTGTCGATCGGATTCCAGTCGCTGTCCGACGAGACACTCGTTTCCTTCGGGCGCATCCACACGGTGGAGGACAGCTTCCGGGCCTTCGACGCAGCGCGCGCCGCCGGAGTGCGCGAGCTCAACCTCGACCTCATCTATGCCTATCCGGGTCAGACGACCGCTCAGTGGGGGAGCGACCTCGAGCGCGTGCTGGCGCTGAAGCCGGAACACCTCAGCGCCTACAACCTGACGTTCGAGCAGGAGACACCGTTCAAGCGCTGGTTGGATCAAGGCAGACTTGAGCGCGCGGGCGAGGAGCTCGAGCTCGAGCTGTTCGATCTGGTTCGCGAGAAGACGCGCGAAGCCGGCTTCGAGGCTTACGAGATCTCCAATTACGCGCGTCCTGCTCACGCCTGCGCACACAACGTCAACTACTGGCGCAACGGTCCTTATCTCGGACTCGGCCCTTCAGCGGTCAGCCGCGTGGACAGCACGCGGCGCGGCAACACGAAATCGATCGCCGGCTACGTGCGGCAGATCCACAGCGACGGACACGCCGTGCAGTGGGAAGAAAGTCCCGAAGCGCGCGCGCGTCTCGGCGAGACCTGGTGGCTCGGCCTGCGGCTCGCGGAAGGCGTGGATCCCGCGGCTGCGCGCGCGACCGCTGGCTTCGACGCGCGCGAGCTCGATCCGGCCCTCGCGATTGCCGCGAAGCTCAGCGATCAGGGTCTCTTGCGCATCGAAGGTGATCGCTACTGCTTGACCGAGCGCGGTGTGCCCCTCGCCGATTTCGTCGGCGGTGAATTCCTGGAACTCGGCCTGGTCGACCCTGCTGCCGAGACGGCGCGCGGATGAGTGCGTCTTCCAGTTTCGCGGATCGCTTGTGCGCGGCGGCGGAAGCCAAGGGCACTTGCGCGGTGGTCGGGCTCGATCCGCACCTCGAGATGTTGCCGCCGGAGTATGGGCTCGCGGCCGACTCGGGTGCGCCGCGCTCGAAGCGCGCCTCGCGGATGGGGGACTTCTGCTGCGAGCTGCTCGAGGTGATCGCGCCGCTCGTCCCCGCCGTCAAACCCCAGTCCGCATTCTTCGAAGCCCTCGGAGCCGCGGGAGCCGTCCAATGGGAGCGCGTCGTGCGGCGCGCGCGCGAGCTCGGCCTGCTGGTGATCGGCGACGTCAAGCGCGGCGACATCAGCAGCACTGCCCGCGCCTACGCGGCGGCTTTCCTCGAAGGCGGCGGCGACCCAGAGGCCGCGTGCGACGCGATCACCCTCTCACCTTTCCTCGGCGCCGACTCGATCGAGCCCTTCCTCGAGGTGTGCGCCCGCACCGGCGGCGGAGTTTTCATCTTGGTTCGCACTTCCAACCCCGGCAGCGCGGACTTCCAGCGCCTGGGCACGCCCGAGCTCTCGTTCGCGATCGCGGAGCGGGTCGCTCGCTGGGGCGAAGGCTTGATGGGGGAGTGCGGCCTTTCTTCGGTCGGCGCCGTGGTCGGCGCGACCCATGGGCAGGAGCTCGCGGCGTTCCGAGATTCGATGCCCCGCGCGGTCTTCCTCTTGCCCGGCTACGGTGCGCAGGGTGCCTCGGCGCGCGAGCTGTCGGCGGCCTTCACCGGCCCGCGGCGCGGCGCCCTGGTCAACTCCTCGCGCGGGATCTGCTTTGCATATAAGGAGGCGCGGTTCGCGAGGCTGACCTGGCAGGAGGCGAGCCGCAAAGCGACGCAGGCGATGATCGCGGACCTTGCCGGGGTCGACGGAGGCCGCTGATGCGCATCGAATCCCTGCCCTGGGACGTGCTCGAGGTCAGCGGCATCGCGCGCAGCTTGCTGACCAGGCCCGACGCCGTCGCGGGACTGGTGATCCCGCGCGAGCTGGCTCAGATCCCCGAGCCGCGCGAGCGCTTCTCGCGCGAGGAACGCGCCGAGCTCGCCGACGCATTGGAGAATCAGCTGAGCCCGCTCTCGCCGCACGTCGCGGTGCTCGACGCCGCGCGCTCCCTGCGACAGCCGGGCACCTACGCGGTGATCGCGGGCCAGCAGCCAGGCTTCCTGGCCTCGCCGCTCTACAACATTCACAAGGCTCTGCACGTCGTGCGTCTTGCGCGCGCCCTCTCGCAAGCCTGGGAGCGGCCCGTGGTGGCGATGTTCTGGAACCATGCCGACGACCACGACCTGGCCGAGGTCAACCACGCCTTCGTTCCCAACGACAATTTCGACCTGCAGAAGATCGGGCTGTCGGGGATGGCCTCGGGCAAGCAGCCCTTCTCGCGCGTGGTGCTCAGCGAGGACAAGCATCGACTGGCGTCGATCCGCGCGACGCTCGCCGAGCTGCACCGCTTGGACCCGCACGTCGAGGAGGCGCTCGATCTGTTCTGCCCGCGCGATGGAGAGACTCTCGCGCGCGCTTTCACACGCTCGATGACCGAGCTCCTGGGCTCGCAGGGTCTGGTCGTGCTCGAGCCCGACTGGATCCGTTCCTCGCTGTCGCGTTCACTGGGTGCGATCGTCGGCCGCTCGGGCGAGGGCGGGCTCGAGCACGCGCTGCAGCAGGGCGCGGCGCAGATCCGCGCGCTCGGTCACGAGCCGCAGATCGATCCTGCGACGGCGGCGCTGCTCTACCGCGTCGATGCACGCGGCCGCAGCGCGCTGCGTCTGGGCGGCGATGGATTCCGTTACGACGGAGAAGAGGGTTCGCGCACGAGCGCCGAGCTGGCGGCGGAAATCGTGCAGGATCCGTCGGGGTGGTCGCCGGCGGCGCTGACACGCGCGATTGCGCAGGACGCGAGTCTTCCAATCGCAGCCTACGTCGGCGGGCTCGGCGAGCTCGCTTACCACGCGCAGTTGATCGCGCTGCGCGACTTCGCCGGAGTGCCTCGCACACCCTTCGTGACGCGCTTCTCGTGCACGCTGATCGAGCCCGAGGTCGCGGCCTCGCTCGCCGCTCTGGAACTCGGCGCGGAGTCCGTGCTGCGCGCGCGAGGCGTCATCGAGACGAGCTCGGAAGAAAACAATCCCGCGGTGATCGAGGCCCTGCGCGAGGTCTCGCGGCGCGCGGCGCGCGATCTGAACGAGCAACGCGAGGCGCTCGGCCAGATCGATGCGGGTCTCGCCGCGCACTTGAAGCGCACCGGCGAGCAGATCCGCGCGCTGGTGGAAAAAGTCTGCGAGAAGGCCGAGCGGGTGCACCAGAACAAATCCGGCAGGGGACAGCGCCACGTCCGGCGCGTTGCGAACGCGCTGTTTCCGCGCGAGCTGCCGCAGGAGCGCGTGATCGGCCCCCTGCCCTTCGTCGCGCGCCATGGACGGACCTGGGTGAGCGAGCTCTTGGACCAGGTGCCGGCCTTGCCTCGCGACCACGCCCTCGCTTTCCTGGATGAGCTGCCCAAGGAGGATGCATGAAGCTCGATCTGCTGGTGATCGGCGCGCACCCCGACGACGCGGAGATCTGCGTCGGCGGAACGATGCTCTTGTACCGCCGCGCGGGAAAGCAGGTCGGCGTGATCGACGTCACGCGCGGTGAGATGGGCACGCGCGGCAGCGTCGCCGACCGCGACGCGGAGACGGCCGCCGCCACGCGCATCCTCGGCCTGGCGAAGCGCGACAACCTGGGCCGGCCCGACGGACGCGTGATCCCGACCGTCGAGGCTCGCGAGAAGCTGGCCAGCCTGATCCGCGAGTACACACCCGACCTGGTCCTCGCCCACCACACCGAGGACCTGCATCCCGACCACGCCGCCGCGGGCGAGCTCGCGCGCCAGGCCTGGTACCTCTCCGGTCTGGCTCGCCTCGCGGAGCACAGCGGCGGAGCGCCCGCGCGCAGGCCGAAGCGCATCCTGCACTTCATGGGCCACATTCCCTTCGAGCCGACGCTGGTGATCGACATCACGCCGGTGTGGGATGCCAAGTGCGAGGTGGTGCGCGCCTACGCCAGCCAGCTCGCCCCGGCGAACGAGCGCGACCGGGGCCAGCACTTCCTGTTCGGGGCCGACGTGCTCTCGCGGATGGAGACGCGCGCGCGCTACTACGGCGAGCGCATCGGCGTGCGCTACGGCGAGCCGCTGTTCTCCCGCGGTCCTCTGGCGATCGGCGATGTCGCGAGCTTGAGTTAGTCGGCCTCGCGCTACACTCTGATCCGATGCGACGCATTGCCCTGATCAATCAGAAAGGTGGAGTCGGCAAGACCACCTCGACGGTGAACCTGGGGGCAGCGCTGGCGCGCATGGGCCGGCGCGTGGTGCTGATCGATCTTGACCCGCAAGCCAACCTCAGCCTGCACCTCGACTGCACCCTGCGCTCGGGCGAAGCCTCGACCTACACGTTGCTGCTCGGCAACACGCCCTTCGCTTCGGCGCTGCGGCCGACTTCGACACCGGGTCTGCGCATCGTCGGCGCGAACATCGATCTGTCCGGCGCCGAGCTCGAGCTCGCCAGCGCGATGGGTCGCGAGCTGCTCTTGCGCGATGCGATCGACACCTGGGAAACCGAGGAGCGCGCCAGGACGCAGCGCGCGCCGGCGGACTACCTGCTGATCGACTGCCCGCCGAGCCTGGGCCTCCTGTCGATCAACGGCCTGGTCGCTTCGCGCGAGACGATCATCACGCTGCAGACCGAGTTCTTCGCGCTGCAGGGCATGAGCAAGCTGGTCGACGTGGTGCAGCTCCTGCGGCGGCGCTTGAACCCGTCGCTCGCGGTGACCGGCATCCTGCCCTGCCTGTACGACAACCGCTTGCGGCTTGCGCGTGAGGTGCTCGGCGAGATCCGCAAGTACTTCCCCGGCGAAGTCTTCCAGCGGCCGATCGCGAAGAACATCAAGCTCGCGGAAGCGCCCTCCTACGGCAAGACGATCTTCGAGTACGCGCCGGAGTCGAGCGGCGCATCGGATTACACGTCGGTGGCCCTGGAAGTGATCGCGCAGGAGTCGCGCGACAGCGAGCTCGCCGGTCTGCCGCGGCCTTCGACTGAATCGTCGAAGCGCGTGCCCGCGCTGCGCAGCGTGGCGATCACGCCGCGCGAAGCGGACGAGGAAGAGGAGGATTCCGCGCCGCCGCAACACGCGCAGGAATCGAAGCTGCGCGCCTCCGAGCTGCCGCCCCTGCCGCTCGACGCGTTCGAAATCCGTCCAGCCTGAGCTGAGCGCCGCGCGATGGACTCGAAGCTGCGCATCGGCATCCTGTGCCATCCGACCTACGGCGGTTCGGGCGTCGTCGCCAGCGAGCTGGCCCTTTCGCTCGCGGATTCGGGCCACGACGTGCACGTGTTCTCGCACGACGTGCCGCCGCGCCTGGCGCGCTCGCCCGGCCCCGTGCAGATGCACAAGGCCCAGGGCATTCCTTATCCGCTGTTCCATTCCACGCCCCACGACCTGGCGATCACCTCGGCGATCCTCAACGTGCACCGCGCGCAAGGGCTCGACGTGCTGCACGCGCACTACGCCCTGCCCCACGCGGTCTCGGCCTTCCTCGCGCGCTCCGCGGCCGAAGCGGACCACACGCGGCCAGCCCCGCGCGTGGTGACCACCTTGCACGGCACGGACATCACGCTGGTCGGCAACGATCCGTCCTACGCGCCGCTGACGCAGTTCGTGATCTATGCCAGCGATGCGGCGACGGCCGTGTCGGAATGGCTCGCGGCCCAGACGCGCGAGCGCTTCTGTCCGGACATGGACTGCCCGCGGCCGATCGAGGTGATCCCGAATTTCATCGACATCGAGCGCTTCCGTCCCGACATCGTGCCGCGTCCGATCGGCACGCCGCCGATGGTGGTCCACGTGTCGAACTTCCGCGCGGTCAAGCGCGTGCCCTGGCTGGTGCGCGCCTTCGCGCAGGCCACCACGGGAACCCGCGCGCAGCTGGTGCTGGTCGGAGACGGTCCCGATCAAGCCGAGTGCCGCAGGCTGGTGGCCGAGCTCGGCCTGTCCTCGCGCGTGGTGTTCCTCGGCGAACGCGACGCGATCCCGGAGCTGATGGCGCCCGCCGACGTCTTCGCCCTGTCCAGCCGCGAGGAATCCTTCGGCCTGTCGGCCCTGGAGGCCATGGCCTGCGGAACGCCGGTGGTGTCGACGGACGCCGGCGGCGTGCGCGAGGTGGTCGAGCACGGCGTGTCCGGCCTGCTCTCACCCGTCGATGACCTCCAAGCCTTCTCGAGCCACCTGCGACAGCTCTTGAGCGACACCCAGGCCGCGCGCCGCATGGGCATCGCTGCCCGCGAGCAGGCGGTGTCGCGGTTCCGGCGCGAGAAGGTCGTCGTGCGCTACGAGGATCTGTACCGGCGTGTGCTCGCGGCGCCTCGGCCGTGAGCGTCTACCTGGACCACAACGCGACCACGCCGCTGCGCGAAGAGGTGCGCCGGTTGATGGACTCGCTGCGCGAGGAGGGCCTGGGCAATCCGTCCAGCTTGCACGGCTCCGGTCGCCGCGCGCGCCAGATGATCGACGCGGCTCGCGAGCAGGCGGCGGCGGCGCTCGGGCTTCCCGAGGACTCGCTGACCTTCACCTCCGGCGGAACCGAGGCCAACAACCTCGCCCTGCTCGGGGCGATGCGCGCGAGAGCCAATCCTGGGACAGTGGTGACCACGGCGATCGAGCATTCCTCGGTGCTCGCTCCCGCGCAGGCCCTCGTCCGCGAGGGACACCGCTGTCAGTTGATCCCCGTCGATCGCAAGGGCCAACCCGATATCGATGCCCTGTGCAAGGCCGCGGCGGGGGCTCGGCTGGTCAGCGTCATGGCTGGCAACAACGAAATCGGCGTCTGCCCACCTCTGGTGGACCTGGTGGAGCGTCTTCCGCGCGGCGAAGCAGGTCAGCGCGTCCTGTTCCACAGCGATGCGGCCCAGGCCGTGGGGCGGATCGAGGTGCCCTGGGAGCTCCTGGACCTCGCCAGCCTCTCGGCGCACAAGTTCGGCGGGCCGCTCGGCGTGGGCTTGTTGATCCGCCGCGGTGGAGTGCAGATCGAGCCGATCTGCCACGGCGGGGGTCAGGAGCTCGGTTTTCGGCCCGGCACCGAGCACGCGGTGGCGATCGCGGGCGCAGCGCTGGCCCTCGAGCTGGCTTGCGAGCAGCGCGAAACCTTCGCGCGTCGCGCGCACCAACTCGGTCGTTCCTTGTGGGAGCGACTGCGCCTGCGCGTGCCCGGGATCCAGTTGCTGGGGCCAGAGCTGCGAGAAGAGTCGCTTCAGCCCGATCGCCTTCCAGGGACGTTGAACATCCTCGCGCAAGCGGTTGACGGGAAGGTGCTCGTCACTCGTCTCGATCTGGCGGGACTCGAGATCTCGGCGGGCTCGGCGTGCGCGAGCGGATCGCTCGAAGCTTCGCACGTGTTGCTCGCGCTCGGCTTCGACGAAACGCGCGCTCGCGCAGGACTTCGGGTCTCGATCGGGCGCACGACGCGTGCAGAAGATGTGGACATCGCCGTTGAGATTCTGGGGAGAACGCTGGGAGAAGCGGGCGCACGCTGAGTGCCAGCATGGGTTTGCGAACAGCGTGTGAAGAGTGGCGGCTAATCTCGTTGACCAAATCGATTTTGCGCGTTGGAATGCCGCGCCTTCGAGACACGTGTGTGCGGCCTTGCTCGCCGCTCGCATGTGTCCCCGGAGGGTCCCCCCGCTCCTGCGGAGCGTGCAAGCTGCGCGCCTCGTTTCCCCCTGACTTAGAGACAGCCATGTGGAAGAACCGTCCCGCCGAACCGAGTCCGGTCGCCTACCGAGGCGGCCATCGGCAATCGCCCAACCGACGTTCTTCCAGGGTTTCGAGCAAGGGATCACACGAGAGTCAGGGCGCCGCGCCCATGTGATTCGGCTTTGAGACCGATTCCCGCCGGCTTTCGCGGCGGGACGGAACCACGTTCCGCGAGCCCTGTCCCTGCTCGCCGAACATTCGGGATGCGCGCGCCGACACCACGCGCGGAACCCAGGTCTTCCTTTCCTCCCACTCGAAGCCTCGAAGGCGCGGTGTTGTTTGACGTCCGATTCCGTCCTGATCCGACTGCGACCGCCCATGCAAGACCCGCAAGCACCCGAGAAGCCGAGCCGCTCTCGCGACGAGCCCGCGCTCGTCGGCCAGACGCCTCCCGGCAGCCCGGGGACCGAGGAGTCGGCGACCGAGGCGGGCGCGGGCCTGCGCCAGCGCTGGAGTGAAGTCCAGACCGTGCTGCAAGGTTTGATCCAGCGCGAACAATTCGAAACCTGGTTCCGGCGCGCCGAGCTGCGGCGCATCGATGAGGCGCTGATCTGCGTCGCCGTGCAGAACAACTTCACCCGCGACTGGCTGACCAAGCATTACCAGGACGCGATCGAGCGCGCGGCGGCGAGCGTCTTCGGCCGCGAGTTCGCCGTCGAGTTCATCGTCGACGCCGAAATGGTCGGCGAGCGACGGGCGCGCGCGGAGAGCGAGCCCGCCGTCGAGGCCGCCCCTCTGCCGCGTCCCGCCGCGGCTTCGGACGGCAGCGCCGCCAATCGCCTGATGTGGGCCAGCGACGTGCTGCTCAACCCGCACTATCGATTCGATTCCTTCGTGGTCGGTCCCTGCAACCGCTTCGCCCACGCGGCATCGGTCGGCGTCAGCGAGAGTCCAGGAAAGAACTACAACCCCTTCTTCCTCCACGGCTCGAACGGCCTGGGCAAGACGCACCTGCTGCAGTCCCTGTGCTACTCGCTGCTCGAGCGCACGCCGCACACGCGCATCCTGTACCTGTCCTGCGAGACCTTCGTCAACCACTTCATCAGCGCGCTGGAGAACGGCGACCTGATCACGTTCCGCAACAAGTACCGCAACGTCGACGTCCTGGTCATCGACGACATCCACGTGCTCGCGAACAAGGAGCGCACGCAGGAAGAGTTCTTCCACACCTTCAATACGCTCTACAACGCGGGCAAGCAGATCGTGCTCTCCTCGGACACCTCGCCCAAGGAGATCCCGACGTTGCAGGAGCGGCTGGTGTCGCGCTTCAAGTGGGGGCTGGTCACGGAGATCGAGCGTCCCTGCTACGAGACGCGCATGGCGATCCTCAAGCGCAAGAGTCGCGAGCGCGGCCACGAGCTGCCCGACGACGTCGCGCGCCTGCTCGCCGAGCACATCGACACGAACATCCGCGAGCTGGAGGGCGCGGTGACGCGCCTGCAGGGCTACGCCTCGCTCAGCGGCCAGGCCTTGACGCCCGAGCTCGCGACGCGCGTGCTGCGCGACGTGTTCACCCAGTCGCGCGGGCAGCTCTCGATGGAAGAGATCCTGCGCGTGGTCACGGCGCACTTCAACATGAAGCTCTCCGAGCTGCAGTCCAAGCGGCGCAGCAACGTGATCGTCTTCCCGAGACAGATCGGCATGTACCTGATCCGCAAGAGCACGCGTCATTCCCTCGAGGAGATCGGCGGCTTCTTCGGCGGCCGCGACCACTCGACCGTGCTCTACGCCATCGACCGCATCGAGAAGCAGATGGAGTCCGATCCGCGCACCAAGGAGCTGGTGGCGGGATTCCTGAACCAGCTGCGGCGCTGAGCTTCCGTGACGAACTCGACTCTCGAAAAGCCGCGCCCGGTCGCGGCGAAGAGGTCTTCGTGGACGATGGACGGAGCGTGCAGAACCCGTGATCAACCGGGGACAAGTGGACCGACTTCGTGGAGTTTTCGGGCGATCTCCACGCTCGGGCCCCGGCCGCCGGCGAGCCTTGTGGAGGGCTGTTGGCAACCCCCCCGGATCTCCCCGTGCCATGCACGTCGAATTCACACTCGGCGCTCGGGCCTCCGAAGACCTAGCCCGCGGAGCGACAAGTGTTTGGGAAGAAGCCGATCGCAGTTCTCCACGGTGGGGGGCACTGCTTATGATGATGAAGATTACTTCTATAGAAGAATTGGAACGGTTCTCCCCAACGGCCTTCGACCCCCGTGGGCCACTCGAATCTGCGCTCTGATTCTCGCCAGTCCCCCAGCCAGGTTGTGCCTCGAATGAAAATCCTCTGCGATCGAGAGAAGCTCCGTGAAGGTCTCGCGCTGGCGAACAACGTCATTCCGGCCAAGAGTCCCAAGCCGGCTTTGTCGAACGTGTGCCTGGTCGCGACCGAGGGCGCGCTCGAGCTCGTCGGCACGGACCTCGAAGTCGCGCTGCGCTACCGCATCGAGGACGTGAAGGTCGCCGAGCCCGGCACGGCGGTGATCCCGGCGCGCGTCGCGTTGGACTTCGTGCGCGACTTGACCGGTGAGACCGTGACGCTGGAGACCAACGGCTCGAACTGCACGATCTCGAGCGGATCGGATTCCTGCGAGCTGGTGACCATCGACCCCGACGAGTTCCCGGTGATCGCGCACTTCGACCAGACCGGCGCCGTCTCGCTGCAGGGCGGCACGTTCACGGCGCTGGTCGGACGCACCGCCTTCGCCGCCGCTCGCGAGCAGGGCCGCTACGCCATGCACGGAGTCCTCACGGAGATCGCGGACGGTCACTTGAGAATGGTGGCCACGGACGGCCGGCGTCTCGCTGTGGCCTCCGCACCGATCGACACGCCCAAGGTCGTGCCGCGTCCGGTGATCGTGCCGACCAAGGGCACCCAGTTGTTCTGCCGCGTGATCACCGACCCGCTCGACCAGATCCAGCTCTCGTTCAGCGAGAACCAGATCGGGCTCAAGACGCGCAACGCCGAAGTCTTCGCGCGACTGCTCGATGGCGAGTTCCCGCGCTACCAGGCCGTGATCCCGACCGAGTCGGCCAACAGCGTCGAGGCGGACTCCGAGATGCTGCTGCGCAAGCTGCGCCTGGTCGCCAACGTGACCGGCGAGGAAGCGCGCGCGGTGCGGCTCTCGATCAAGAAGGGCAGCCTGGAGATCTTCGGTCAATCCGCTGGCCGCGGCGAAGCGCGGGCCGCGATGGAGATCGACTACAAGGGCAAGAACGCCGAGATCGCTTTCAACCCCGATTACGTGATCGACGGGCTCAAGAACTGCGAGAACGGCTCGGTCGTGCTCGAATTCAACGAGAAGACCTCCCCGGGCAAATTCCGCCTCGGCGAGAGCTACATCTACATCGTGATGCCGATCACGATCGACACCTGAAAAGAGTTGCAATTTCAGACTAAGAGACCGGCGCCGACATCGATCCACGATGCCCTGGCCGCCTTCCTTCGCAACAGCGGGCTGGACTCCAAGCTGGCCCAGGCGAGCGTGTTCGGCGCCTGGAACCACGCGGTGGGCGAGACCCTCGCCAAGCGCGCCAAGCCGGTGCGCTTCCAGAGCGGGGAACTCCTGGTCGAGGTCCAATCGGCGCCCCATCTCCACGAACTGACCAACTTCACCGGCGAGCGCTACCGCGTGCTCGCCAACAAGAAGCTGGGGGCCGCGCGCATCACGCGCGTCGTGTTCCAGCTCCAACGCTGACCTCGCGGGATTGGCCTGCACGGGCCTCCGCAAAGATTCCATGGCTGACAACGATCTGACCAACACCTACGGCGCTTCCTCGATCACCGTGCTCGAGGGGCTCGAGGCGGTGCGCAAGCGCCCGGCCATGTACATCGGCGACACCGATGTGCGCGGCCTGCACCACCTGATCTGGGAAGTCGTCGACAACTCGATCGACGAAGCCCTCGCCGGCTACGCGACCCTGGTCAGCGTGCAGATCCGCGATGACGGATCGGTCAGCGTCACCGACAACGGCCGCGGCATCCCGACCGGCATCCACCCGACCGAGGGCATCTCGGCCGTCGAATTGGTGCTCACGAAGTTGCACGCGGGAGGCAAGTTCGACCACGGCGCGTACAAGGTCTCGGGCGGCCTGCACGGAGTCGGCGTGTCCTGCGTCAACGCCCTTTCGGCCTGGTTGGAAGTCAACGTCTTCCAGAACGGCCAGACGCACTGGATGAAATTCGAGCGCGGCGTTCCCTGCGCGCCGCTGGCCTCCGTCGGCCGCAGCGACAAGCGCGGCACCCAGGTGATCTTCAAGGCCGACCACCAGATCTTCACCACCACGGAAATCGACTACGACATCGTCGCCAGCCGCCTGCGCGAGACAGCCTACTTGATGGGCGCGCGCGGGATCGTGATCGACCTGGAGGATCTGCGCACCGGCGAGAAGGAGCACTTCGAATACCCCGAAGGCACGCGCACCTTCGTCCAGCACATCAACAAGAACAAGGAACCGCTGCACGCCGAGATCGTGCACGTGGTCAAGGAAGCGACTTCGCCCGAGATGCCGGGCGTCGAATACAAGATCGAAGTCGCGATGCAGTACACGGACACGTACCAGGAAGGCATCTTCACCTTCGTCAACAACATCAAGACTCCCGGCGGCGGCACGCACCTCGCGGGATTCAAGACGGCCCTGACGCGCACGCTCAACTCCTACGCGAAGCAGGAGAAGCTGATCAAGGACTCCGACAAGCTGCAGCTGACCGGCGACGACTTCCGCGAAGGCGTGACCGCGATCGTCTCGATCTACGTCCCCGATCCGCAGTTCGAAGGCCAGACCAAGGACAAGCTCGGCAACCGCGAAGTCGAAGGCGTGGTCAATTCCGCGTTCGGCGATTTCTTCGCGCGCTACCTCGAGGAGCATCCGGCGATCGCCAAGGCGATCGTGCAGAAGGCCGTGCGCTCGCAGATGGCGCGCGAAGCGGCTCGCAAGGCGCGCGACCTGGTGCGGCGCAAGTCGGCCCTGGCCAGCGGCAACCTGCCGGGCAAGCTCGCGGACTGTCAGAGCGACGACAAGAACGAGTCGGAGCTGTACCTCGTCGAAGGTGACTCGGCCGGTGGCTCGGCCAAGGAGGGCCGCGACCGCAGGTTCCAGGCCATCCTGCCCTTGAAGGGCAAGATCCTGAACGTCGAGAAGGCGCGCCTGGACAAGATGCTCGGGCACTCCGAAATCCAGATCATCATCTCGGCGCTCGGCTGCGGCATCGCCGAGGACTTCGACCTGGAGAAGGTGCGCTACGGCAAGACGATCATCATGACCGACGCGGATGTCGACGGCTCGCACATCCGCACCCTGCTTTTGACTTTCTTCTTCCGGCACATGCGGCCGCTGATCGAGAGCGGGATGCTCTACATCGCTCAGCCGCCGCTCTACAAGCTGAAGACCAAGGACGGCGAGCGCTACATCGCCAGCGACGCGGAGCTGCGCCGCACCCTGGCCGAGCTCAGCGCCAAGTCGATCACCGTGCGCGACCTCGAGGCCAAGCGCGAATGGAACGGGCCGGAGCTGCGGCAGCTGCTGGAGGACCTGCGCCACCTCGAGGAAACCATCGACCGCGCGATCCCGGCCTGGACGCGGCTTTCCAAGGAGCGCGTGCTCGAGAGCTACGACGGCGGTCGCATCCCCGGCTGGTGGGCGCGCGCCGGCAACGTCGACCACCTGTTCGAGACCCAGGAGAAGCTAGGCGATTTCCTCGAGCTGCAACGCGCGCGACTTCCGCAAGGCGAGACGCTGCGGGTCTGCGACGGGCCCGACAGCCCGGTCAACCGCGAGACGGCCCACGTGGTCACGGCGCGACTCCTGCACACCCAGGAACTCGGGACGGTGCTCGCCGCCCTTTCGGCGCGCGGGCTTCTGTTCCGCGGCGGCGGTCGCTTCGAGGTGGTGCGCGGCAAGACGACCACGGTCTGCTCCTCGCTGATGGCTCTCGCCGAGGCCGTGCGCAAAAGCTCCGAAGGCGAGGTCGAGCTGCAGCGCTACAAAGGTCTGGGTGAAATGAATCCCGAGCAGCTGTGGGAGTCGACCATGGACCCCAAGCGCCGCCGCCTCTACCACGTGCGCCTGGAAGACGAAGTCGCCGCGGACAACATCTTCACCTTGTTGATGTCCAACCTGGTCGAGCCGCGGCGCGAATACATCGAGCGCCACGCCCTGGAAGTCCGAAACCTCGACGTCTGACCGGTACCCGGTATTCCACCGCCATTTTTTACACGCCGCGGCATGTAAAAAATGGCGGTGGAATACCGGGTACCGGCGAGGCGTCGCGCGATCCGGGTTGGAAGGTTCCGGCGATTCTCGGTTCGAGGTGCCGGTTCAGCCTCGGCTCAAGGCCTCGGGGCCGCCAGGCCGATAGGGGTTTCGAGGAACCGCTGAGCTCCGACTCCGCGGTCCTCGCCACCTTGAAGAGCAGCCAGCGCCTCGAATACGCCCACGTCGCCCAGGTCCTGGGTCAGCGCGGCCTGATCGATCCCCAGCGCCTGCACCTCGCCCTGCAGACGGGCAGCGCGGGGCAGACGCCCTTCCCCGAGATCCTGGTCGGCGACAACCTGATCAGCGACTGGGAACTCTCGCGCGTGGTGTGCGACCTCTACAACCTGCCCTTCCTGCCGGTCGACATCCATCCGCCGAGCGCGAAAGCCTTCGATGGCATGGACCGCGAGTTCTTCCGCACCCACCGTCTGATCCCCGTCGACCGCAACGGCCAGCTCCTGACCGTGTGCATGCCGGCGATCGTGCCCGCCGAAGTCCTCGGCCAGCTCGCCGCGGAGTGCGACGTGCAGATCGCCGCCGTGGTCGGGACGGTCCAATCGAACAACCGTTGGTTCGACGAGCACATGCCCGCCGACACCGCGCCCGCGCTTCCGGGTCAGGAAGCTTCCGGCGGCTGGAGCAACATCTTCGACGAGGCCGACGCCTCGGTCCTGGAAGCCCTCACGGGAGGGGATCTGTCGCTGCAGGTGGAACCGTCGGATCCGTCCTCGCAGGAGTGATCCGCGCGGGCTCGTCGTTCTCCGCGGACTGGCCCTCTGACCCCGTGGACTCGCGCCGATCGATCGGCGATCCGCTGCGCTCGGGAGCCGCGGCCGCGCGAGCGGAGTCGAATTCCTTGACCACGGGCGAGATGACCTCCTGCTGGATGGTCTGAACGCTCTTCTGGACGCTGCGCTCGACGTTGAAGCTGCGCACCTCGCGCGGCACGGCGTTCTCGACCTGGCGGCGCACCTCGGAGATCTCGCGATCGATGCCGCTCTCGCGACGCAGGTCGGTCAAGGAGCGCCGCAGCTTCATCAACCAGCCGGCGAACTCCGCCGCCACCTGGGGCAGGCGCTCACCGAAGACCAGGATCGCCACCACGACGATGACGATGATTTCGAAGGCTGACAGACCGAACATGGGCGCGGCGATTCTAGTGTCCTGTACCTGAAGTACGTTGGCAAAGGGGGCCTGAATGCGGCTTCCTGGCAAGGCGCCGCGACGACGCGTGTTCTCTGCAACACTCGGAGGAGCGGCAACGCAGCCAGGGAGCCGCAGGCAGGCCGATCTTGTCGACGTACTTCTGGTACGGGACACCAGCCGAGCGCTAGCGGCGATCGCTCTTCCACCAGTCGGCGAGCGCCGCGGCAACCCTCGGCAGGCGTTCGTGGAAGATCAGGACGGCCAGGAACAGGAGGACGGTGATCTCGAATCCGGACAGCCCGAACATGGCGCGGCGATTCTAGCCCGCGCCAGCTGCCGTCAGTTGCCCTGGGCCTGCAGGCGCGACAGGAATCTGAGTCGCGATTGGCGGTAGGTCAGGAGCGGCTCGACCTTCAGGCTGATCGAGCTGCCGCCTTCGCCGGCGATGAACGAGTACTCGAGCTCGACCACGAAGTCGTGCCCGATCCGCCGCAGCAGGACGCTCGAGTCCAACTGGCTGTCGGACAGGGTCGACAGCGTCTGCTGTCCTTCGATCTGCCACTTGTCCGAGAACTCGTAGCGCGCAGCCATCGACCAGGCGCTGTACAGCCGCACTCCGGCGAGATCGCGCGCATTGTTGAAACCGGTCTCGATCAACAGGGGCTTGATGATCTGGACGCCGACGGACGAGCGCGAATAGATCGTCTGATCGAGATCGAGGTCGTAGCGCGCGTCGTGCGTCACGCCGAAGGGCACCTTGAAGGCCTCGCTGACCCATTGTGCGTTGACGCGCAGCGGCTGCCAGCCCTCGGGGCGTCCGCCGCTCAGGTGATCGCCGTAGGCCTGACGGAGCTCGATGTCGAGGAAGCGTTCCTCTTCCTCGGGCCGGTGCACATCGCGCGGCTTGACCCAGCGCGAGCGCAAGCCGAATTCCGCGAACTGTCCGTCGATCGGATCCTCGACACCGTCGAACTGGGCAGGAGTGCCGTTCTCCTCGAGGGCTACATCGCTGCGCAATCCGATGCTCGGTGTCAGCGAGTGCAGGTCGCCGTCGCCGTACATGCGCCAGAAGGTGGCCGACATCTCCGCGCCGACGAGCAGCGCGAATCGCGACGGCGATTCCGATCCGACCGCGCCTTGATCCCAGGCAGTCGCGCGACCTTCGACGAAGGGAACCAGTCGCGCCTGCATCACGCCGAGCGGCATCGGCCGCTCGATGCGATGCGAAGTGTCGAGGCGCGAAACTTCCTGCTCGCCGAACCCATCGGGGAAGGGCAGCTCGTTGAAGCGCGCCTTGCCCTCGATCCGTCGCAGGTGGGCGAGGGTGGTGTCCGAGCTGTACACCAGGTCGCGGCCCCACAGGCTCGCGATCGGACCGCGGCCGCGCGTGGTTCCGGCCGAGGGCTCCTCGATGACCTCTGTGCGGTGATCGTCGAGCTGGGTCTCGATCGTCGCGCGCATGTAGGTGAGCCCGCGCACCCGGCGCCAGTGCAAGTAGGTCTCGCGCTCTTCCCAACGCAGGTAATCGCCCTGGAAGAACTCCGCCTGCACGCCCGGATCCGTCTGGGTGGTCAGGTTGAAATCGAACCACTCGTTGATGCCGAGCCAGCGCCGGCCGCGCATTCGCAGCCACAGGCGCAGGTTTTCGCGCTCGTCCCTGGGGACTCGCACCAGGCCCTTGTCGCTGCCCGTGTCGCTGATCACGGCCAGGCGCGTGACCAGCTTGTAGACGCCCTTCTGCTCGATCGAGTTCTTGCCGTCGAGCAGCAGGCCGCGCGAGTTGAGGTACTTGACGTCCGCGGTATTCGAGCCCTCGGGCGGATCGGGGAACTTGCTCAGGACGCGGTGGACCGAGTTGGAGACGAAGCCCAGCGGAATATCGAAGGTCAAGCCCAGGAAGGCGCCGAAGCGGGCGATGTTGCCGATCGAGAATCCGCGGATGCCGAACAGCGTGAAACTGTTCGGCGGAATCGAGAAGCTCGCGTCCGTCGGGAACGAGATCTCGGGCATCGGGATCTTCGGGCTGTCGCCGAACTGCACCGAGTTGTTCTTGGACTTGACGTCGTAGCCTTCGATCGGACCGTCGGACGTCTCGCCGCCCGGCGCGCCGGCCTTCGCGGGCTTGCGGGCGTGGCGCGGCTTCATCCGCAGATCGCCCAGGTTGATCACGTAGTGCGGATCGTCGAACTCGCACGAGGTCACGACGGCATTCTTCGCGCGCGCGGATTCGTCGGGCGAGAAGCTGAGCCAATCGGCGTGCAGCTTCAGGTACTTCGCGCCGGAGCGGAAAGGCGTGACGACGGTCAGGATGAACCCGCGCAACCAGCCGTGTCCATCGACGAAGTCGAGGTACATGGAGTCGGCGCGGACGCGGCGCTCGCCGTGATCGAGCACCTCGATGTTGCCTTCGAAGTAGGCCTCGTGAACGCCCTTGAGGAAGGGCAGTGCTTGCATCTGCGCCAGGTAGCCGGAGCCGGATGCGCGCTGCGGCGGCGGCGCTTCAACTCGTTCGGGCACGCCCAGCTCGGGCCTGCGCAAGAGCTTCAAGCTCAGATTCTCGAGCCGCTGCTCGTCGAGCCAGAACAGGGCCCAGGCCGCGCGAGTCTCGCGCTGGTGCTTGTGATCGACGAAGGAAGGCTCGCGCACCACCTCGATCCGTGAATCGACGCCGTTCATCGGCTCCATCGACGCGAAGCGGAACTCGAGGTCGCCGGAGCGCTCGTCGAGCGTCGTCGCCGAGCCCCTGGCCGTGCGCCAGAAACCCGTGGTGAGGTCGACCTCGATCCACTCCGTGCCGATGCGCCAGCCGCCGAGCTCGAACTCGGCCGGATCGCCGCGCAGCGTCAGGCGATTCTGCTCGCGGTCGAGCATCAACGTGGTGCCGCGCGCATTGACCTGGTCGGAGAACAGGGCTTGGAAGCCGCCCCAGGCCAGCACGCTGGTGATGTTGAAGCGCGGCTCGGGCTCGCCCGGCACTTCCATGCGAGCGCCGGTGAGCACGAGGCTCTCCGAATCGAGCGACCAGGTGCTTTCCTTGGTCGCGGTCTGCCCGAGGTACACGCCCTCGGTGAACAGGATCGAAGTCGGATCGACCGACATCGCACCCGCCACGGCGTGCAACGGCGATTCGAGCGGCAACGCGCTCTCCTCGCCCATCGGCGCGGCCACGCCCATGATCTCGATCGCCGGGTCCTCGGCGGACAGGCTCTGCGGCGCGAAACGCACGCTTCCCGCGGTCATCTCGAAGGCCAGATTGTCCTTGGGCATGCGGCCGGTGAGCTGCACGCGGTGGTTCAGGGCCGGATAGAGCTGTCCGCTGCGATCGGCGTCGATCATCAGGCGCTCGCCGCTGCCGTCGAGCTCCTCGTCGCCCTTCACGTGGAACACCACGGAGCCGCTGGCCTCGAGTCCGCGGCTCTCGACTTCCTTGAGCTTCGACGTGGCGGAGAAGGCCTTGGCGAGAACGTGGTCGGAGGTGAGATCGATCGTGCGCTGCGGGTCCGCGATGTGCGCCGCGACTTCTCCGCCCGCTTCGAGCGACAATTCGACGCCCTCGCCGACCGGATGGCGCTGGATGTCGATCCAGCGCGAATCCAATCGGTAGTCCGAGCCTTCGATGCCGACTTTCGCGTGGGCATCGCCCTCGGCGCGCAGGTGCTCGCCTTGGAAGCTCAGAGTCTGCGCATCGATCGAGCCCTGCTCGAATTCCACGTGCGCCGGCGTGGAGGGCGCGCCGAACAGATCGGCCGAGTCCGCGCCGCGCGAGACCACGCGCTGACCCGTGCCGCGACCCAGCTCATTCTCGAAGGACACGTCTCCCGTCCCGATCAACGAGCGGGTCGCTTCATCGAGGTCGCGGATCTCGCGCGCCTTGGCGTGCATGGGCTTCGGACCGGTCACGTCGAGCTCGACGTCGCGCGCGATCGGCACCTGGAAGGACTTCTCGAGGCGCACGAACTCGAGTCCGCCGAGCGCGGTCAAGTCGAAGATGCCGCCGTCCGCGAGCGGACCCGTGGCGTGGGCGCTGCTGTCGGTGGTGAGACTCGCCGCGAGCTTGCCTTCCTTGGTGAGCTTGCGCTCGATGCGCAGCTCCTGGGTGGTCAAGGTCGCGCCCGCGGCCTGGGCTTCGACACCGCCGATCGCGTCGAGCCGGCCGAAGTCCTTGTCGGCGACGCGCGTTCCGCTCAGCTTTTCCTGGGCGGTCAAGGTCACGTCGAGCGTCGGCAGGATCAGCGTGGCTGGCCCGTGGAAATCGAAATGCGGCGTGCCGGCGATCTGCACGACCAGCGGACCCGCGCCGATCATCTGCACCGGCAGATCGCCGGATTCCGGCTTGACCACGCCTGGCACCGCGGCCTGCTCGACGTCGCGCAACAGGAGCTCGACGCGCGGGGCGCCCTCGAAACGCGCGCTCTGCGGCCGGCCCTCGGGATCGAGCTCGAGCTCGGCGTCGTTGCCGAAGAACTTTCCGTCCTTCGGCGTCAGCTGCACCGCGCCGTGGGCGCTGACGCGCGTGGGCTGGAAGCGGGTGCCCGTTTTCTCGCGCGTGCTCAGGGCGTCGAGCGAGACTTCGTCGGCGTCGAGTTGCAGCGGCTCCTTGCCTTCGAAGCTCAAGTGCGCGAGCTCGCGAGCGATGACGCGCGTCGCGCCCACGCCCGGCTGGTCGAGGCTGGTCATGGTCAGACCGCCGCGCGCCGAGAGCTTCGCCTGCGTGCCGTCCTCGAGCGTCAGGCTGACCGTCGTGTCGCGCTCGAGCTTCAGCTCCTGAGTCGTCCCGTGGTAGGAGAGTCCGACGCCGTCGGCGACCAGGTCCTTGCCGTCGATGTCGACATGGTCGGTCGAGATCAGAGTCGGCTCGGCGAGCGAGCCGGTCGCGTGGGGGACCTTGAACGTCAAGGGCACGAAGGGCGAGCCCTCGTGCATCGTGACGACCACGCCGTCGAGCTGGATCGGATAGGCGGGATCGATCTCGAACGCAGGCATGAAAGTGATCCGCGCCAGCGCGGTGTCGGCCCGCAACTCCGTCTTCAATTGATCCGTGCCGCGCACGAAGAAGCGCACGACCAGCTTGTCGAGACGGTAGACCCCGTCGCCCAGCGACGCCGAGTTCTCGGCGGTCATCCGGTACAGCAGCTTGCCCGTGCCGGAATCGAGATCGA
>Ga0193706_1000198_pt1 | contig 41215 bp, 35 predicted proteins | sample U3c1metaG_FD_160130 | JGI IMG/M metagenome (GOLD analysis project Ga0193706, IMG submission 160130) | Soil microbial communities from a riparian zone of the East river system, Colorado, United States - U3c1 | ecosystem: Environmental > Terrestrial > Soil > Riparian zone | place: USA: East River... | reverse complement strand
CAGTCCTCGTCTCCGAGGATGTCCGAACGACCGGCAACGCGCGATGGACAAGGCGACGCTACGCCGCCCGACCCCTCGGGCAAGCACGCGGTCGCTCCAGTGGGATCCGCGATTTGGCATGTCGTGTTCGCCTCGATCGTCATGCACGATGAAGGGACGAGCGCATCGCATTGGTTCACCGGATAACAAAGATAGGCGCCGCTCTGGACGACGCTGTTGTCCGCGAGCTGGACCTGGAGCTGGCGCAGGCAATGCTCCGTGCCGGTGCCGCAGCCGGTCCAGTCGCGCCCGCAACAAAGCTTGCGACAGCGCCCCGCCGCGCAGATGGATCCGGACACGCAGTCCGTCCACTGGGAACAAGTTTCGCCGTTGGCAGTTCGCCCGGCCCTTTCGCAGGCCGGCGTGACGACGCTTCCCATCGGCAGCGGCACACACGAAACGGCTCCCCCGTCCGCTGCGCACCCCGTCCCCGTTTGATAATTGCAGACGCCCGGCGGGCAAAGGCTGGCACCGTTGGGAGGCGCGGCAACGTCGCCGCCGCCATCGAGCACGGGATCGCGGGGCGGCGCGCCGCCGTCGCCAGGGTCCGGGGTGTCGGTTCCGCTCGTTCCGCAGCCCATCGCCGCGCCGTATAGCGCCCCGATCCCAAGGCAAAGCGAGAAAAAGACGCGTCGGACCTTCATGACCCTCTACTGTACGAAAAGCGAACCGTTCTTGCTACGCGGGGCAACTTCGCCGAAGCTGTTCTGTGTGGAGCCGTGCGAACGGCGGCCCCGCCGGACCGGACCGAACGACTCCTGAAGATGACGATTGACACTCCGCCTGCTTCGCATCCACGATTCCAGGTGGGCATGTGCGACCTCGCCAGACCCGAGGCACCTGCTCTTGCTGAACGCCGCCTTCCCCAATAATGAATACCCTTCCAAGGCAAGCCGTGGCTGAACCGCTTCGCGTCGAAGTCGCCGGTGAGACGAACGTCGGCAGAAAGCGAAGTCATAACGAGGACAACCTCGCTATTTTCAGCGAATACGGCCTTTATGTCGTGGCCGATGGGATGGGAGGCCATGCGTCCGGCGAGGTTGCCTCCAAGATGGCGATCGACACTTTGCGCGAGTTCTTCTCGGCCACTTCCGACGATCCCGAGAGGACGTGGCCCTACAAGATGGACCGGTCCAAAGGGTACGAAGAAAACCGGCTCATCACCGGCATCAAGCTGGCCAACCTTCGAATCTTCGAAGCTGCTCAGCGCGACCCGCGTCAGCGCGGCATGGGGACGACCATCGTCGCCATTTTCGCCGTCGTCGATGGCGTCTATGTGGCGCATGTGGGCGACAGTCGCGTCTATCGCGTTCGCGATGGCAAGCTCGATCAGTTGACCGAGGATCACTCGCTTCTCAACGACTACATCAAGATGAAGCGGCTCACGCCCCAGGAAATTGCCAATTTCCCGCACAAGAACGTGATCGTGCGCGCGCTCGGAATGAAAGACACCGTCAAGGTCGACACGCGTTTCGAAGTGCCGCGCGCCAACGACATCGTGCTGCTCTGCTCGGACGGGCTCTCGGGGCCGGTGAGCGACGCCGACATCCTTTCCATCGTCGACACCTCGACCGATCTGCGATCGGCGGCACGCAGCCTGGTCGAACGCGCCAACGAAAAAGGCGGACCCGACAACATCACCTGCGTGCTCGCGCGCTGGATAGCGTAACGGCTCGGGGGGCTCTCGTTTCACTCGCTGTGCTACTTGCCGCGTTTCGCGCGCAGGCGCAGCTGTCTCCCGGACGAAAGACGCAGCCACAAAAGGCGGGGGGCGCGCCGAAGGTCACCCTGACCACGCCGCGGAACACTCCGTCGATCGCGGAGTTGGGCGTGGAACCCCGTTGGGAACAGCGGTCCTTCCGACATACGGAGTTCACGACCCCCAACGTGCGGAGCTATGACGCGAATGGCTACGCCTCCTTCGCGCTCGTTGCAGGGCTCTATCCGTTCGCTCGCGGTGGCTCGCCCTTGTGGCAAGGCTTGGGCCTCACGTTTCGTTACGCGCGCGCGTTTGGTTTCGACTCCGAGAGCGCGCGTTTCGGAGCCGAAAACCGCGTCCGACCACTGCCCGTCGACACGTACTTCTGGCGCTACGACGCCAGCTTGCGGTACCGCATCGCCGTCAATCCACAAGGTCGAATGCCGCTCGAGCTCGCGGTGTCGGCGGGCTCGGGCGGGTGGAGCTTCGATTTCGGATCGGACCTCCCGCGCGCGCCGGATCTGGAGGCGCCCACGGCGGATTATCGAATGCTTCGACTCGGCTTCGATGCGGCGGCGAGACTGCCGCCGGTGACGTTCTTCGCGAGCTTCGGCTACCTTCACGCGTTCTCGATTGCAGCACCCAGCAGTCGCGAGCTAGACGACCTTCATTATCCGCATTTGCCTTCCGCGGCGGGGATCGGTGCCGAAATGCGCGGCGCGGTCGGCGTCACGATCTGGCAGAAGCTCGAGGTCCGACTTTCCGCGGAGTACGCAGTTTTGGCTTTCCACCTGAAACCGCTGCCGGGGCGGGCGGACGCGCCGGCACGCGTCGTCGACGCTTACCTGTCGATCGGCTTGGGTCCGTACGTGAGCTTCTGAGCGCGTTGGCCCACGCGACGCAGCCGGCGAACGACAAGGCCGAAACCGAGGACCATGACCGTCATTCCTCGTGACGACGGACGCACGCGTGCGATCGCCAGCGAGCAACCTCCCCCGCTCACGGGGTCGAGCCCACATTCGGGGGAAAAACCCATGCGCGGGCGGGGATCGCAGGCCGGGACATTTCGCTCCGGCGGGTACACCGCGCAGATTCCGGCCACGTCGTCTGCCTCGAGCGTGCGGAAGTCGTCGACGCCGGGCGCGTAGCGCGCGCACATCGTCGGGCCCCCCACGCAATTGTCGGCAACTCCTTCTTTGGAATGTGCAAGGCCGAGGAAGTGGCCTGCTTCGTGGGTGAGAATCGATTGCAGATCGTAAAAATTCACCCCCATTGGTTCGGTCGATATCGGCTCCGAGCCATTGATCTCGATATCGGCGTCGTAAATCTCACCCGTCGTTGGGCCGTAGGTCACGGTTGTCAACGCCAGCGCGTCGCTTTGACCGGCCTCCCAGCTCTCGCGGATGACGATGATGTTCGCGTTGGCTTGTCCGGGGTTGTATTCGACGCGACCGCACCTCGCGGGGCCGAACACGTCCCCAATCGTCAGGGTGGGCCGCGCCAGGCGTGACGGGCACTGGGCCTCTTGCCACGCTCGAAATGCGGCGTCGGCCGCGAAACTCACCTGCGCCCGAGAAATCGAGGGTGAACCGTCTTCTTGGACGCTGTAGCTGAGGCACGATCCTGGCCACGCGATCGGCACGGCTCCGATGGGACACTCGTTTTCGTCGGCTGCGCATTTGTTGCCGCACGTCTTCGCGCGGCAGAATGCGCTGGCCGCATCGATATCGCCGAAGAAAGAAAGACCGATGGCGGCGAGGAAGAGAATACCGCGAGCGTCTCTCCGCGTCGTTTTCGACCGGAGCCTCATTGCAACCGCACCCCCGGGAGCAGCACGAAGTAGACGAGCGAAAGGATGACGAGCATGAGCAGGCTCGTCACCACATAGGTCGAGGTCGGCGATGTGCGCCGGCTCCACCCGTCGCCATAGAAGCGCCCTCGCGAGCGTTCGCGGATGCGCCGCTGCACGCCAGTCAAGAGATCGATCTCGGGTGGGCGGCGAATGTGCGCGCGCCGTAGGATGGAGCGGACGCTTTCCTGCGTGCTCTCTTCGCTCTCGCTTTGCGGCTCGTCGGGGCGCGGGTCGTCTTTGTCCGTCATCCGATCTTCTCCCCCAGTGCAAGCTCGACGGCTTCTTTCAGCTGAAGGCGTGCCCGATGGATCCTGCTCTTGACGGTGCCGTCGGCGAGCCCGGTGATTTCGGCAATCTCTTCGTAACTCATATCCTCCACGTCGCGCAGGATCAGCACTTCCCGAAACTCCGGCTCGAGCTCGGCGATCGACCGCTCGACGATCGCCTCTAGCTCGACGCCGCTCAACAGCTCATCGGGGCGATCGATGATGCCCATGTTCGAATTGCGCGCGCGATGAATGGGCACCTCCTCGCCGGGGCCGGTGAAATGATCCTGCGAATCGACGCGCCGGCGCGCGAGGTATTTGGTGCGATTTTTGGAGAGGTTCATCGCGATGCGAAAAATCCAAGTCGAGAGCTTGGCCTCGCCGCGGAAGGTGCCGATGGCCTTGAAGACTTGGACGAACACCTCCTGCGCCAGGTCCTCGGCTTCGTCGCGCCGGCCGATCATGCGCAGCAGAAGGCCGAAGATGCGGCGCTCGTATTGTTTGACGAGCTCGTTGAACGCCCGTTCGTCGCGCGCGCGCAGCCGCTCGATGAACCGCGTTTCGTCGTCGTAATCGCTCATGCCGAGCCGGACGCCGCCGCGTCATCCCATGGCGCAAGCTCTTGCACCTCGCATCGGACACCCACCGAGCCCGGTCGGTTCCCTCGGCCGATCGATCGTCTCATGGCCGCCCCATGGCTCCGAGTATCGACCATAAAGCGGCGTTCTTGCACGCGACGAAGCCACGGCGGAAGCAAGGTGCGTGGAGGTGCGACAATGCCGTCCCACCTTGCGCCTGGATGGCCCTCACGGATCGCGGTCGGTCATCATCACTTTGGTCCGGATGTTTCGCGCCTCATGCTCGCCGGGCGGCGGACTATCGCTCTCGATGAGTTTGGCCTCGAAGGAGAGCACCCGGTCTTCCCGCCGCATCGTGCGAAGGTGGTACGCGAGTATCCACTCTTTCAGCATCCGCCAGTACACCTGTCGCTCCGGGATTCGGTTGGTGTAATCACACCAAAACTCGTCTTGCTCCATGTGCTCGGGGATCCGTTCCACGGGAAGCGTGGCGACGCGGCTGCCGGCCTCGTTGAAAGGATCGACGTGTCTTCCGCCAAAGGTCACCGCGTCGACATAGAGCATTCGCTCGCCCACCGGAACGTCGGACGAAAACATTCCCCACCCTTGGAAGAGCCTCGGATAGCTCACGATCTGCTGCATCCATTTGGGTTGTCCCCATTTGAGCTGCGCGGGGACCGCCTTGTTTTCCATCAGCACCTGGCTGCCGCTGGCGACGATGAGGACGACCAGAGCGATCTCGCGCAGCTCGGTCGTGCGACGGCGTAGCCAGCGCTGCACGGGAGGTCCCTGGTCGGGCTCGTCGTACCGCGGAACGCGAGCGACGGGCGCCGGCGGGGGCGCGGGCGCTGGTAAGGGCACGGGCTCCGGCGGGGGCGCGGCGGCCTCGGGCGTCGATGCCGCGGGGACTTCTGCTGCTGGCACCGGCGAGGCAGGGACGTCGACCGGCGAAGCCGCACCGTCGGTGCTGAGCGCTTCCCAAGCGAAAGCGTTCGTGAACGCCGCTTCGCGATGTGTCATCCACCGCGCCACGAATTGGGCCAGCTTTTGTCCTGGGCCCGTGCGTAGCATCCAACCCAAAGGTCGCCCGAAAGCGAGCGCATCGACGCACTCCGCGAAACCGAGAACGCCGGCGGTGCGCTCGCCCGTCGCGGCGTTGACGACGGTCCACGCTGCCGCGGGCGTCTGATCTGCCTCGAATTTGAGCCGATCGAAGGCGTCGAGCCGCGCGAAGAGTCGTGCCACGGCCGAGAGGAGCGGCGACGAGGGGTCGAAAAGCACGGTGCGTGCGCGTTGCTCGACGGGCGCGACGAAGCGGTTGATCGCATTCCAATCCGGTGCCGATAAAAGGAGAGGAAAGTACCCCATCATGTTGAAAGAGAACTGACCGAGGTTGAGAAACGCTGCGAACGCGACGTGCATGGCAGGAAAAAGCAGGATGGCGATCGAGCGGGTGCGGTAACGGAGCACCGGATTCAAAATGAGCAGCGGCGCCGAGATCTCGATGATCAGCGTCGCGTACGTCATGACCATCGAGAGGGGCAGCGTCATGTGCCGGCGCACCAGAAGCCCGAACCACGTCACCATGCGCTCTTGATAAAGAACGAAGTGAATGGCTTTGCCTTCGCGCCACGTCCAGCCGTGCTTATGAACGGCATTGAAATAATAGATGACCGACACTTGGAGCAGCAGGGCGAGCACGGCCAGCGAAATGACGGGGCGAGCCGCGCGAGCTCGCCAAGCGACACGCTCGGCGAGCTCCGCCACCGTGTGCTCGCGGCAATTGCGCAGGCTCGACGTCACCGCGTCGAGGGAGAAGCGAGCTCCCATCGGCAAAAAAAGCGTCCAGGCGCAAAGGAGGTTCAAGGCGACGTCGCCGCCGTTTTCGAGAAAGGTGCCGCGGCTGTGCACGCTCACCATGCAGATGAAGCTGAGCAAGTGAAAAAATCGAGTGTGCCACCCCACCAGGAAGCAAAGATAAACGAGCGCCACGATCACGAAGAGAAGCGCAGCCTCGCTCCCGGTCGAAGCGGCGAGAAAGAACGAGAAGATGTAGTCGCCGTCCGGACGCCAGAGCACGGCGTGGTTGGGGATCAGTCCTTCGTTGGTGTACCAGGTCGGGATCCCGCCCACGCGCCGCCACAGATCGTAAAAAAGCAGAATCGCCAGCCCAATTCGCGCGAGACCCAGGCTGCGCGGATCAAAGGTGAAGTAGACGTCCCGGATCTTGGGCCACCTGGCACGCCATCGCGCGCGCAGGGGAAGCTTCTTTTTTCGTTCCTTGGGGGGCGGCTTGGGGCTCGCTTCCTTGTTGTCGTCGGAGGACATCGCGGTAAGGGGGCGCGCTCCAGCGTGCGCGGCGCGTCCAACTTACCAAAATCGCGGCGTTTGGCTGCGCCGAACGTCACTGCCCTCGGCGCCGCCGTCAGTGCCCGTGATCAGAACGCGTAAGAGCCGCTCAGACCGAACGTTGGGCCGCCGCTCGTCGCCACCCGCGCCTGATAACCGCCCACCACAGCGAGGCCGAACCCGTTGCCCGCCTCGTAGCGCGTCTCTGTGAGCAAGCGCACGCCGAAACGGTCCGCGTGGGGCATGTCGGTGACCTCGACGATCGGCGAAATCACGAGGTCACGCCGCGCCGCGATGTCCATGCGACTGTAGAGGCGGGTGCCGAAGACTTGGATCGTCTCGAATCCGAGCGATAGTTTGGAACCGTAGGGATCCCCGATGAGCAGCGCCGCTCCGGTGCCCACCGAGAAGCCGACTTCGGTGACGCTGCTGAGAAATTCTCCTTCCAAGTGCCAGATATCGCCGAGCCGAAAGCGCACGCTCGGCGCGCCGTAATTGAGGCCGAGGTCGGGTTTCTTGGGGTCGGGATCGGGATTCGGGCCGCGGACGACGCCGATCCGTATGCCGAATTCAGCCACGGTGCGAAGCGGCCGATAGCGGTAACCCGCTTCCGTGCGCCAATAGCGGTCGGCCACCACGTGTCCCTCGACCTCACTGCGCTGCCCGAAGACCACGTACTCCGCCGAGGTGGTGACGACCGATCGCCGACCGCCGAGTCGCTCGGCCGCGGCGCGCTCGCGCCCTTCGTCGATATCGCCGGGCACTTCGATCGTCTGCATTTCGTCGCGGCTCGCGAAAACGGCCCGCCTCGCGCCGTCGACGAGCTCGAGCTCGACCGCGTAGGCGATCTCGGGCGTGCGCACGTGCTCGGGCGGGATGATGGCCACGTACGGACCGGATGAGGAGCGTTGAAACGGAACCTGGCGCAAGGTGTCGGCCTCCGTTCGGTACACGACGAAGCCGCTCTTCACGAGCTCGGGGTGATCGATGGCGCCCGCGACGGCGATCGATTCGCCCGCTCGGGCCACCGATACCGGCGCGTGATGCAGAGCGGGTCCGTCGGAGGGCGCTTCGGCCCGTGCCGACCTCGCCGTCGCCAGCAACGCGGCGCCGAGTCCTAACGTCGCCAAAATGCGAGAAAGTGATGCAGTTACCATGAATAGGTCGCTCCCGCGCCGGCGCCCGGGCCGGCATGCTGAATGGTTCGTCCTTCGTACGAGGTGCGCAGCGCGAGCGTGAGCTCGGGCACCACGCGATACCCGACCTGCACCATGGCCCGCGCGCCGATGTCGCCGGGGTCGATCGCGATGGTTGACCCCGGGAGCGTCGCGCCGCCTGGGCCCGCGCCGGCGGGTTGGTTGGTGACTTCAGTGCGCAGGACGATGGGCAAACGAGGGAGCGTGTTCCATTGCAGCTCCGCGATGCCGCGAATGCCGATGCCGCCCAGGATTTCGCCACCCAGCAACAGGTTGGTCAGCTGGTCGTTACCGAGTCGGACGAAGAATTGGCCGCCGCCGTTCACGCCGTCGTCGGTGAGGCCGAAAGCGAGCCGTCCAATCAGTCCGACGATCTTGCTCGGCGCGAACTCGCCTTCCAGATAGCCGTAGGTCAGTCCGACCCGGCGCGGTCTTCGCCCGATCGAATCGAGCTCGAACACCGACCCGCCCAAGCCGCGATAGACGCCGAACCCGGATCGAACCGCGCGCACCCCTTGGTCGGCGTAGCGGAGCCCGAACTGCCCCTCCGTCTGCCAGGCGTAATCGTTGCCGCGCAACCGATTGTAATCGGCGTAGTCCGTGAAGATCGAGGCCGAGGCTGCGGGCCGCGAGGGCGGCAAGGGACGCGGCGTTTCGCGCACTTCGATGCGCTGTGGCGTATCCGCGGTACCGATGGCGGCGACCGCGAGTCCGCCGGCAGTCACCGCTTCGACGAAGTACTCCACCTCGGGCGCCTGCATTTGGGCAGGATCGATGGTGGCACGGAAATACCGCGCGCCAGCGGGGCGCATGGCCAACGTCTGATACGCCATCTCGCCGGCATGGCGCACGTGCAGCACCGCTCCTGCCGCCGGCGCCATCTCCGCACCGATGGTGAGGGGCTCGTGCGCCAAAGCCGACGATGGCGGCCTGAAGGTCACGAGCTGGTGCGGCACGTCGGTGGCGGCACCCGCGCTGCGCCCGGCGCCGAGCAGCTGGCGAAGCGCGTCGGCCTCTTCCGAAAGGACGCGCGCGTAGGCGCCGTTGGGGTGCGCTCGTAGGTATTGCTCATAGCGCGCAATGCGGTCGGCGATCGCCTGTCCCTTGAGTGCATCGAAGAGCAGCGAGAGTTCTTTGGCTTCGGCGGTGACGGGCTCGCTGGGCGGCGCGTCGGAAAGGGCCGGCCCCTTGGGCGGGGTGCCGTGCGGCTCCACCGGTCGCGCTCGCGGCATCACGACCACGTCACCGGCGGCGGGCGCGCGGGCCAGTGCGCCTTCGGGGCGCGCCCATGCCAGCGTCTTTTGCACTTGCACCAAACGGAGCGATCCGATGCGAAAGCGGTCGGTCAAGCTTTGTCCCGTGACGGGGTGGCGCAGCTTGAAGGGTCGCCACAGCTCGATGACGCTGCCGTCGACCGCGCCCTTGGCGGACCCGAGATCGAGCACGATGTCTTCTTCGTCGATGTCGAGCACGGTGCCGGCGACGCTCGTCGGAGCACTGCGCCCGCCCGCGACGCGCTCGCCACCGGTCCCATGAGGGTCGTCACGCTGCGCGTAGGCAGTCGAAGCGGAAAGGAGCGATCCCCCGATAGCTACGCTCGTTATCCATGTGCGCAATGCCCATCTCACTGCGCTGCTCTGCATGTTGTCGCCAATCATTGGGCGAGCAGCAGTCGCAATGGTCGTGCCCCTCCGCCCGGGCGCAAAGGTTCGCGAAGATAGCGCGCGCCTCGGTGTAACTAGTGGTTCTCGCGCCGTGCGATCGTCGAAAAATCGACGGTGTTGCGTACTCGCGGTGCTACAGCCCTCTCGAGCGCGGCGCACAGTGGGCGCGCGTTGCCACGGTGGTGCGAAATCGATTGACTACACGTCGGCAGGCGGCGCAAGGCGTGCGTCAGCGGAATCGATGGGCTCGTCGCTGCGAGTATCGAGCTCGGGGGCCGGCCCTTTCTCGTCCGGCGCACCTTCTTCGCGCCGCGCTTCCGGTATTTCGAGAGAAGGCAAAAGCTCACGCGCGATGCCTTCGATGCGCTCATCGACCTCCCGGCGCCGCTCCGCAACCTGCGCTGCCATTGCGCGTTCGAGCGCAGCTCGCTCATCGGAAAGGCGGAGCATCGCTCGCCACTTGCAGCGCGAGCCGCTCGTCTGCGGTTGCCACCGCGACCCGTCGTGCGCTTGCGCTGAGCGCATCAGCACCTCACCGATCGGAGCGTCGATGGCCGCCGCCGCCGTGCGCAGCGCGTGAGCTGTGGTCGTGGGGACTTGGACGACGACGCCGACCAGGGACAGGCACGAGCCCGCGAAGACACATGACGCCGCGTGGGCGGCGAAAGGTGCATCCTGATAGGTGGCCCAGATGGCGCCGGCGATGGCCGCGGCCATGAGTGAGACCGCTGCCAGCGTGACGAGTTTTCGTCGCGATTCGGTGAGCACGAAACGAGGCGCGAGCCAGAGCAGACACATCGCGGTCGCGGCAGCCGCGCGGGAAATGGGATCGATGGCCGCGAACACCAGCGGCGAAACCGCGCCGAGGGCGACGGCGAGGAACGTGACTTGCCCATAGACGAGCGCCGTCACACAGGCGCCCAAGGCGACGCCGGTCAAGGCCCGGATCACGGCGCCACCCGGCCATTCGCCTAGCGCGGCGAACGCGAACAGGCAAACGGCGCCGCCGAGCGCTACGGCGATGCTACGCAACATCGTCATTTCAGTACGCCACCGCGCGGTCGGCGTTCTTGCGCTCCTCTGCGCCGATTGCGCGCGCCGCCGCCGCCGCCGCCGCCGCCGAAGGCGGGGCAGTGGCAAACGTTCCCTGATGGTCGGCGTAGGCGCGTTTCTGTGCTTCGAGCGGCGCGGCGATGGATGGGGGCGCCGAGCGCCGCACCTTTTCGATGTCCGCTTGATTCTGCGCGTTCAAGGCCACGGCGCGCTCGCGGTCACCGCGCTCGAACGCGGCCGCGGCCTCGGTCTCGCGGCGCGAGGCAATGACGCTCGTGACGGAGGCGATCACGGACATGTCGCGCGCGTTGTCGACCTCTTCCGGCGTGGTCACGGCGGTGACGGTGAGCGGTGCAAGCTCGACGCGCACGGTCGCGTCGTCGGCGAGACGAAAGGAGAGTGACCCGCCGAGGGTGAGCGAACTCCCCGGCTGACTCACGGGGACGTCGATGGCAACCACAGCGCGCCTCTCGTCGCCCGCGAAAAGCGAGCCGAACGACAACTGATTGCCGTCCCAAGTCGCGCCCCAGACGTCGCGAATGCGCGCGGAGGGGGGCAAGTCGAGGCGCACTTCCAAGCTCTTGATTCGGGTGCGCGCCGTCTCCGACAATTCTTTGGAGAGAAAGCGCGCGAGCGCGGAGCTGTCGCGCAGGTATTCGTAATTGCCCCGCCCGGCGTTGGAAATGCCGGCCAGGTACGCGTCGTCGAAATCGGCTCCGATGCCGAGCGCCGACACCGTGAATCCGCGGCTCGCTTTGAGGCGGGCCAGCTCGAGGCCCGTGCTCGCCGGAGCGCCCGACGTATCGCGGCCATCGGTGACGAGAACGATGCGACCGATGCGACGATCGCGCGTCCAGCCGAGGAGCCGGTCGGCGTTGCGAAGGGCATTGGCGATATCGGTGCTTCCCTCGGCGCGCAGGTGCTCGATTTGGCGGCGCGCCTCGCCGCGAACTTCGCCCACGCGCGCCAAGGGCACCAAAGTTTCGGCCGTGTTTGCGAACCTGACCACGCCCACCATGTCGTCGGGTCTCATCTCGTCGAGCATGGCCAGCGCCGCGCGACGTGCGTCCTCGATCTTGCGACCCGCCATCGACCCGGACGTGTCCATGAGCAACACCAATGCGACGGGGGCCCTCGCTTCCACCCCGTCGGCGTCGCTGGCGCGCACCCGGATTTCGGCGTGCATCGGGCGAACCCCGGCCGCCAAGAGGCGGCCGTGGCTGATGGCGAATCGTCCCGAGGCGCCGCGCGTCGCGAAGGGCACCGCCGTGGAGGACGCGGGGTGATGTGCGACGTCGGGATCGGTCGCGACCATGAGCCCACCGCTGTCCGCATGCCCGCGGTCGGCGAGGACGAGGCCAGCCACGCTGAGAACGACGGCGGCAAGGGCAATGCTCCGTCGGGTGTGAGGGTCGATCCAGCGCAAAATCATGGGGTTTCCTCCGTGCGTCCGAGTTGGTGACGCACGAGGGAGAAGGACGATCTAGCGACAGGCGAGAACCACATGTAGTTTTCCGCGCCGTCTTCCGGAACGGGCAGTGCTAGACGAAGACGAACGGCATGGTCGTCTATCCGCCCTCCAGTGAGCGAGAGCTCTGTGATCGCGCGGCATGGCTTTCGGGCCGGACGATCGGCGAGCTCGCACGCGCACTCGGCGCACCGATACCCGCGGCGGGCGCGCGCGGTAAAGGCAAGATGGGGGCGCTCGTCGAGAAGGCACTCGGCGCCGAAGCGGGGTCGGCGAGCGTGCCCGATTTTCCGCGCCTCGGGATCGAGCTCAAAACGATTCCCGTCGACGGCGCCGGCACGCCCCGCGAATCGACGTTCATATGTTCCATCGCGATCGCCAGCGCCGATCGCATCGATTGGATCACGTCCGCCGCGCGCGCCAAGCTCTGCCAGGTGCTCTTCGTCCCCATTCTCGTCGGCGACGACGAGCCGGTCGAAAGCCGACGCATCGGTCGGTCGTTCTTATGGCGCCCCACCGCAGAACAAGAAGCCATCCTGCGCGATGACTTCGAATTGGCGATGGGCGCCATCGGCGCGGGCCGGGTCGAGGCGCTGACGGCGCGCAGCGGTCGCTGGCTGCAGGTCCGTCCCAAAGCCGCCACCGGTCGCGTCCGCACTTTTTCCTTCGGCCCGGAGGGAGAATGGATCGCGACCGTGCCGCGCGGGTTTTACCTGCGCGCCAGCTTCACGCGCGCCCTGCTCCAAGATCCCAGCGCCGTGCCGGACTGAGGACGCCTCGTCAGTGGCGTTGCGCGAGAAACCAACCGAGCGCCGCGAGGACGAGCACCGCCGCCACGAGAATCAAGAGCATCGTGCTCACCGATCGGGCGCCGCGCGTGGGAACGACGGCTGAACGCGCCGACGACTTGGCACCGTGCTCCGACGCGTCTGCGCGCCGGCTGGTTTCCGGCTCTGACGAAAAAGCGGTTTTGCGCCTTACCGCGCGGGCGCTCGCCGACGGAGGGGCCGGATCGGCTCGGCGCTCCGCGGCGGCAGCCACGCCGCGAATCGCCGCCTTGTTGTTGTTCTTGGCGCGTGCTTTTCGTTCTGCTTGGCGAGCCGCCTTCTTGGCCGTTTTTTTGGCCACCTTGGCGGCGCGCGCCTCCTTCGGTGCGCTGCCGAACTTTGCCTTCGGATTGGGCGGCGTGATCGCTGGCTTCGGCAAAACGCCGATGGCCGATGCGCGCGGCGCCGCGGGGGGAGGCGATAACGGTGCAGGGTCGATCGTGCGCGCCGCGGGAGGCGCCGCGCCGGCCAGGGCCGGTCGCGGTTCGATCGATCGGGTCAAAGCGGTGGGTCGCGGTTCGATCGGTCGCGCTTCGACCGGTCGCGGTAGCGCGGCGGGTCGGGGCGCAACCACGGGCGCACCGATCGTGCCCAAGGGAGGACCGCTCATCGGCGGTCGCGATGCTGGAACCGGACCCCACGCGTTGACGACGGTCGGCGCCGCGCTCGGTGCACTCGTGTCTGGACGCGGCGCCGAAGCGGCGGCCGGGGCTGGCGCGGGTCGTTTGGCGGCAACTTCCGGCGTGCCGCCGCCCGAATTCGGTTCGTCGTCCCAACCTTCGTCGAGGTTCGCTTCGTCAGACTGCGGATTCGAGTCGCCCACGTGGCCCGCCCGACATTGGATCCAAAGGGTCCCCGAGTGCAAGCCCCACCGTACATTTTTCCGCCGCTCAGAAGAACCCGGTCGGTCCGGCCTACCGCGCCACGTCGATGCGTTACGACTGCGATCGGCGTGGGCCAGCGGTCATCGGCGGTGCGCGCGGTCATGCTGACGTGATCGAGATCGACGCGATCGCCCGGCTCATCCCCCGCGCCTATCCGTCGTCATCTTCTTGCCGCAGCAAGGTCGGCGGACGACTGCCCGCAGCCGCCCTTTCCCATTCTTCGCCTTTGCTGTCGTCGCGGTGGCGCCCGCTATGCCCTTGGTCGAGCTCGCAGCGCAACTCGATGCGCCGGCGCACCACGTTCGTCGTCGTGCCCTCGGGGCTCGTCGTGATCATGAGGACGGCTTGCGATCCGCACTGCGACATGGGCACGTAGGTTGACGTAGGTCGAGCCAAAGCTCAAGGACGGCCCGTCTTTCCGGGTGAGCCTTTTTCGCCATCTGGCGGAGGCGGTTCGTCGACCCCGGCGAGGGCCCGTGCCAGCTTCTTTTTGCCTTCGAGATCCATCCCCCGGGCGATCTGGATGCGCTGCGCCTGCGGCGATCCGGCGCCGTGCATGGATTCGGTGAGATAGCCAACCGCATTGCGGCCCATGGTCATGTTTTCGATGAGTCGGAGCACGCGGGCGCGATCCTGGGCGCTGACGCCTGCGCGCCCTTTCAGATATTTCTCGAGCAGGGGCCCCGTTTCTGGGTTCTGAAAGTCCTTTTCCGAGGGAAGCGTCGCCACGAGACCGCCGGCGAGGTCCTGCGCCAAGCGCGCGAGCTCGTAGGGAAATCGAGTGACGTTGTGCTTGCAGACGTTGGCGAGCATATCGTCGTTCTGGTAGTTGCCGGCCCGGGTCGGTTTGGACTCGTGCGAAGCGGCAATGCCCGCTCCATAGATGCTCTCGTTGAGGTGCGTCATCTCGACGAGCTTGTCCTTGACGTGCGATGCGCCACTGACCCCGTTGTAATCGGCCATGGTGGCCGCGGCGCCGATGATGACGTCGCCGAGTCCCGTTTTGCACACGTAACTGCGCCGGTGATAGGCGGTGAAGCGATCGACGAGCATCGATGCAAACTCGGTCTCGCCGTCCATGAGTACGTGATCGTAAGGAACGAACACGTCGTCGATGATGATCATCGCCTCTTGACCTGCGAACTGGGCATTGCCCTGATCGATCGTGCCACCTTCCATGGCCCGCGTGTCACAGGACTGGCGCCCGTAGATGAAGGTGAGCCCGGGGTGGCTCGTGGGGATGGCGGCGACGACCGCGTAATCCCGATCTTTCGGCGATAGCCGCATCGTCGGCATGACGATGATGAAATGGGAGTTCACGCACCCCGTTTGATGGGCCTTCGCGCCGCGCAGCACGATGCCGTCCGGCCGCCGCTCGACGACGTGCACGAACATGTCGGGGTCGTCTTGCTCCGACGGACCCTTGCTCCGATCCCCCTTGGGGTCGGTCATGGCGCCACCGACGACCAGGTTTTCCTCTTGGAAATAGCGAATGAGATGGCGGAGCCGCTCGTGGTACGGGGTTTGGTGCTTCTCGTCGATCTCGAAGGTCACCGAATAAAGCGAATTGAGCGCGTCCATCCCCACGCAGCGCTGAAAGCACGTTCCGGTGAGCTGACCGAGACGGCGCTGCATCTTGTTCTGTTGCACGACGTCCGACACGCTCTCGGTGACGTGCAGAAACCGGTTCACGCGCCGACCGGAAATGGATGACGGCGCCGAAGCGAGCTCGGCGTTTTCAATCGCAAGGTCGTAAGTGCGCGCGACCGCGTTGATCGAGGGCCGGATGATGGGGTGATCGACGGGCTCGGCGATCCGCTCGCCGAGGAGGTAGACCCTGAGCCCGCGGCCGCGCAGGCTCTCGATGTAGTCAGCACCGCTTCGGATGGCTGGCGTGCGCCGGGGCTTCGACCAGAGCTGATCGAGGGCGGAGGGAGCGGCGTCACCGAGCCGGACTGGTTGCATCATGAGTGCCTCCAAACTTCAATAATCTCGGTCAGATATTCGAGTTCCGGCGCAGGGATTCGAACCCCAATCGGAGGAATCAAAATCCTCTGTCCTGCCATTAGACGACGCCGGAGAAGGGCGCCCAGCGTAGCACTACTTTCGCAGGCTTGGCCCTACGAGATCGATCGTCCGGGTCGCCAGCCGACACCCCGGGCGATCGGTGATGGACCCGAAAAGGTCGAGCAGCGGAGAGGAAGGACGGGCGCGGGAGCCCTCGATTTCGACCTCGACCGCCGTGGAACGGGACGCTAGGGTTCCTTGCAGCATGTCAGCGTCGAACGTCGATCGCGAGCTCGAACGCGCCCTCGGTTCCTCGCCCCGCGCGGGGGCGGAGGGAGTTGGCCGCGGATCGGCCGCTTTGACGCGCAAGGGCAACGTTCGCCTTTTGGTCGTGCTGCTCGTGATGACGGGGGGCATCGTTGCGCTCGTCATGACGAGCTTCAAAGACGCCGCCGTTTACTCGAAGAACGTCGACCAGGTGTTGGCGGAAGGGCGCTCGCTCGGCGCCCGCCAACTGCGCGTCGAGGGCAATCTCGTGCACGGATCGCTCACCCGCCGCGAGCAGCCCTGCGAATACCGCTTCACCATCAAGGGAAAAGAAGCGGTCCTTCCCGTCAGCTACGCGAAATGCATCGTTCCCGACACGTTTCGCGACGTCCCGAACATGGACCTCGGGGTGACGGTGGAAGGCAAGCTCGGCGCCAACGGCCAATTCGAAGCCACCCAGGTGCTCGCGAAATGCCCTTCCAAGTACGAGATGAAAGAGAAGCAAGCGCGGGGTGAAGAGATGCCCCACGATCTCCCCCCGCAGCTCTAGTCACATCTCCCGCCCGAGCGCGACGGTGGCTCGCAGGCTGAACGTCGCGTAACTGCCGACCGTGCCGCGTTCGTCGACCCCGTAGGTCGTGCATGTGCCGGCGTAACACCCGCGCACGTCCGAGATCCAGGCGATGCGGTACGTCAACGCGGGACCGAGGCGTAGGTAAGGACCGAGCCAGAAGTCGATGCCAGCGCCTGCCATGATGGACGGCGCGGCGGACTCGGTGCGCACGTCCGTCGTCCCATCGACGTACCCGGACGTTGCCGCAGCTTGTCCGACCCCGTCTCGACGTAAGGGTCGAGCATGCCGCGATCGAGAAAATAGCCGCGCACGAGCAACCCGATCCAGCTCGCGTGGCTGTAGGGCGCGGTTCCCGTCGTCGTGGAGCGCGACGTGAAACGTGCGAACGAAGCGTCGATGCCGATCGCGACGTACGGGCTCACGCGGTAGAGGAGGCCAGCGCCGACGGTCGCTCCCGTGGTGGCGTCGCCGCAGTGACCGACACCGAAGGCGCTGCCGCGGCAGAACGGCACCCCGCCGCCACCCGACGGAAAACCTTCCCATGCGCGCCGAGGGTACTCGTCCCCCTCGCGCGTCGGTTCGGGCGGAAGCTCGGTCAAACTCGGCGGCGGCACGTCGAGGTAGGCAAATCGTGGCGGCAACGGGGCAGACGGGGCGGCGCGCGCCGGCCATGCGGCGAGAACCAAGGACGTGACCCCGACGAGGACAGCGAGTGCGCGCGACATGCGTCACTTTCGGCCCAAAGCCCATAAGGGTTGCGCGTGTTTTGCGAAATCGACGCGATGAACGCGGGTGGTACGCTCTTCGGCGATGCCCCCCATCCGCCGGCTAACGGTGCTGCAAGAGCCTGCGAGCCCAGACGACAATCGCCCGGCCTGGCACTGGACGCTCATCGGGGCGCTCTTCGCTCTTTCGATCTGGGTTCCGCTAGCGATGCTGAGCAGTTGGATAGCGGGGCGCGCTGTGCAGCGTCTCGTCGGGGAAGGGCCTCCTGATGCAATCGCCAACCAGCTTTCCGCGACGGCGGGGGCGACCCGGGTGGCACTCTGGCTCGCGGTGACGGCGGTGCCGATCGTCTCGTTCGCTGTCGCATGTCTCGCGTCGGGCGCGCTCGTCGGGCGCTTCGGTAACCGCGCCGCTGCGAGAGAAGCCGCCTGGGGTGCTGCGCTGGCCGCCGCCGTCGGTGCCGTGCTCAGCATCGTGCAGGCGGGGTGGGCGTTTTCGCTGGTTGGCCTCTTCGTGCTCGGTCCCGTCGGGGCGGGCGCGGGGTGGCTCGGGGGACGACTCGGCTGGAATCGGCGTCCTTTGGCGGAGCGCCGGCCGCGCTGACCTCGGGCGGCGCGGCAGCGCGACCGCGTGTACACTCGCGCGCATGCTGTGCCTCACCGAACCGACTTCGGCGCGTTGGGTCGAAGCGGCGCTCGCCGATCTCGACGCCGTGCTCGTCGACCATGCCCACTGCGAGATGAAGGCGGCGAGCAACGCCTTGTCGCTCGCGGTTCGTGCGTCACAGGCGCCGCAGGTCGTGAGCCACCTGGTGTCGCTGGCCGAAGAGGAGCTCTCACATTTTCGACGGGTGCTCGGCGAGCTCGAGCGAAGAGGCCTTGCGCTCGGTCCGCCGCCGCTCGACGCCTACGCGGCCGAGCTGCGCAAGATCGTCCGCGCCGAACGCAAGGGAACGCCGTCGGGGACGGGACTCGCTTCCACGGCGGCGCTCGTCGATCGGCTGCTCGTTGCGGCGCTCATCGAGGCGCGCTCCTGCGAACGATTCCGTCTTCTCGCCGATGCGCTCCGTGAACGCGGACCGGCCGATCTCCACGCGCTCTACCAGGAGCTCCTCGCCGCGGAGGCGCGCCATTTTCGAACCTTCGTCGACCTTGCCCACGAGGTGGCGCGCCCCGACGACGCGTGGATCGACGGTCGCCTCGCGATCGTCGCGCGTCTGGAAGGCGAACTCGCGTCTCGCCTCGGCGGTCGCCCCGCCATCCACGGTTAGACTGTGCTCATGGTCCGCGCATTGCGCTTCGACATGCCGCCCTCAGGTGACCCGTGAGCGAGCTCGATGTGCACAAGGTCGACCGCGATATCGCCCGCGGAGCGCGTGCGGAGCGTGGCTTTTGGCGGACACTGCGCACGGACGCCAACCGCGCGGCGAACGATGCCTGGTACGAGCCTGTGCGTCACGTCACCACCCGCGCCATGTTCCAAGAAGTAGCCGAGCTTCGGGACACGGACCCACTGCGCGACGCACTGCTCGCTTGGATCCACCGACTGGCGCTGACGCGCATCGCGCGCGGCCCCATCGTCGCCCTCGCGAAGGCGCGGCAAGATCCGACGGTTCACCTGGACGAGCCCGAAACGGGGCATCACAGCGTACGCACCATCGTTCGGCGCGTGCTCGCCGAGCCCTTCGAGCCCGCCAAAGCACACGCCTGGCTCGAAGGGCTCGGCGCGTCGCCTTCGCCGCTGCTCGGGCACGAGAAAGCGCTGCGCGACGCAATGCAGGAGATCACCCTGCGCCTTGGCGTCGCCGACGCGAGCGCGTTCGCGCCCTTCGATCGCGCCGTGGTGGCACAGGAAGGGGAGCAGCTCTTACGTCGCACCGACGATCTCGCAGCATCGCTTTTCGGGCGCACGGGCGATCTCGCCGGCCTCGTCGCCCAGCTCGTCGCGAGAGACGTGCCCGGCGTGTGGCCGACCCACCCGGACGCGCGCTGGCTGTTCGACCAGTTCCAAGGCTCGCCCCTGCTGCAAGGTCTGACGCTCGACCTGGGGCCGACGCCGCCGGCACTCGGCGCCGCCAGCTTTGCGCGCGCCCTCGCGCGGCTCGGTGCCGCCTACGCGCGCGCCGCCGTGCTGGGAGGCGCCCCCTTCGCCATGAGCAGCGATCCGAGCGAGCTCCATCCTCTGCGCCGGGGCGCCCTCTTCGCCTCACTCGCCGCCGATCCCCTCTTCCTTCGCAAGCAGTTGGGTCTCTCACGGGACGCAGCGGCCGCCGCGGCGCGCGCTCTCGCAGCGACATTTTTGGCCGCGGCGCGACTCGCCGCCGTGGGCGCGACGATCGATGGCACCGGCGCGTCTGCGACGACCATTGCGGAAGCGGTCGAGGACGCGCTCAAGGTGCCGGTGTCTCCTTCGCTGTCCGGCGTTTTCCCGCGCTTCTGCCCGCGCGCCGCCGCGCGCCTCACGGCAAGCTTGCTCGCGCGTGCGGACGCCGCCGAGTTGAAGAGCGCGTTCGATGAGGACTGGTTCAAAAACCCGCGCGGTCTTTTCCGGCTGCGCGAGCTCGACGCCGCGCCGCGCGCGCCCAAGCTGCCGAGCGAGGCGCTGCGCGGTTCGGTCGAGGCGCTCGCGCGCGATCTCGAAGCCTTGGCCGGCTGAGCTCGAAATCCTCGAACCTCGATTCAGTCCGGATCGGCCGCGCTCCGCGTGATGCCGCTCGATTCCAGGAAGTACTGCAGATCGACCACGACCGACGTCACCGGACCGAACGGCTCTTTGCCGGAGACGGTCCGCCGAATGGCGAAATCGATCGAGAACTGCGGATCGATGTAGCCAAGGCCGCCGGAAATGGCGTGGGTGGAGGGCTCCGCGTCGTACCGGTAGCCGACCCGGAGCGGAAAGTGGTCGGCCGCGAGGTACTCGAAGCCTCCCAAGATGCGCATAGCGGTGCGGCTCGAGCCGCTGGACTTGGTGTAGGTCGTAAAATCGGCGACGACGTCGACCTCGGCGGTGATGTCGTTGTTGCCGTAGCCGACTCCGCCCCCGAAGGTCAGCGGTTGAAAACCGTGCCCGGAGTTGGTGAGGTTCGAACCGACGACGCCGATAAAAAGGGCGCTCGACGGCTTGACGGTGATGCCGGCGTCGAACGTGAACCCATCGACGACGGGCGCGTCAGCCAGACCAGCCGAGGCGCTGCTCGGCGGCAGGCCGTAGCCCGGGCGGGGGAATCCGTTGTCCCGCAAGGTCAAGTACTTGCCAGTGACGCCGGCATAAAAGCGTTCCGAAATGGGAAACGCGAGGGACGCGCGTATGTCGGTCCATTTGCGATCGATGCCGTCCGGGTCGAGCACGCCGTAGTGCGCGCCAAGCGCGCCCGCGACCCGACCGGTCACGGAATCGACGGCACCCGCGCCGTAGGTCTGGCGACGCGCCTCGGGCCAGATCTGAGCGAGCGCCTGGAGGTGGTACACGCGCGTCAGCGCGATGTTCGCCGGGTTCGCGTAGAGCCCGGTGACGCCGTTGCCGAGCGCGCGTACGGCGCCGCCCATCGCCGCAGAGCGTCCGGTCTCTATCTCGCCGTAATTGAAACCGACTTCGGGAACGAGAGCGCTGCTGTCGGCGCGCGCTGTCGTCGCGCTCGACAGCGCCGCGAGGGCGAGAGCCGAGCCAATATAGAAGTGACGTGACGGAGGTTGGGTCGGCCTTGCCATGTGGGACGCGGACGGTGTGCGCGGTAAAAAGAAATGCGCAAGCGAGAGAGCGGGCAAAATTTTCGACGAACGTTCTTCTCGCTACCGTGCGTTGCAAAAAAAGGACAAGAAAACCGCGCGTCCTTCCCGTACGCCGCGACATTTTCTGGGAAACAGCGACTCTTGACTCGCGGATCTGGCGAAGATTCTGCGAAATCACGCGATGAAGCGCGCGAGCGTCCGCCGAATGTGTCAGGAGTTTCACAGGTTGGCGATCGTCGGATGAACTTCGAAGGCGCAAAACGTGATCGTCATCTCGTCGTCGCTTTCAAAAACTGACTGCGCTTCGCGCGCTTACGCAGCGCGGTGAAGATGATCGTGGACGGCGGGACTTAGGTGATGCTAGCTCCAGCTTTCCTCGGCTTCTCGATTCGAGGGAACTTCGTTCAAGCAAGCCAGGTGGAACGCCCTCCGGATGTATGGAGCCCGAAGACGTCAGCGGGCTTCATGCTTGGTAGTCTTCCACAGGCCTGGGGACAAGGTGTGGATCGAATGTCGATGTCCAGTGACCAATCCGTAACCGCAACCTGGTCGACCAGGGAGCTTTGGGAAAAGGCCGTCGCCGACACGCGAATGCGGTCGCCGACCACATTCGATCAGTGGTTTGCGGGGATTCAATTCGACGACCTCACCGATGGCGTGCTGTCGCTCACTGCGCGCGACGAGTTCGTGCTGGAGTGGGTGCGCGATCACTTCGTACCTACGCTCACACAGTCGATCCGCGACAGGACGGGGTGGTCGGTGCAGGTGGCATGGTCGCTCGATCGCGATCTGCAAACTCCCGTGTGCGAACGCCCTATCGTTCCTTCGGTGCGGCCGCGCCCCATCTCCGTTCGCAATGTGATGTCGGCTGCTCCACCTCTCGCCGAGCCACCGGCGCGCGTTGCGCCCGCTCCAACAGGCATGAATCCGAAGTCCACCTTCGCCAACTTCGTGGTGGGTCCCTCGAACCAGCTCGCACATGCCGCCGCCATGGCGGCCGCGGGTGGTAGCGGGCGGCGCTACAACCCGCTCTTCATCTGCGGGGGCACGGGTCTCGGCAAGACGCACCTCGTGCACGCCATCGCCCATCGCGTGCACGCCGAGCGCCCCGGCGCGGTCATCATGTACGTTTCGGCCGAGCTCTTCACCAACGACTACATCCGCTCGCTGCAGCACCACAAGATGGACGAGTTTCGCTCGCGCTATCGCAAAGAGTGCGATCTTCTCCTCGTCGACGACATTCAGTCCTTGGCGGGGCGCGAGCAGACGCAAGAAGAGTTCTTTCACACCTTCAACGCGCTGCATTCGTCCGACAAGCAGATCGTCGTCACCAGCGACACCTATCCGCAGGCCCTCGAGCGGATGGAGGAGCGGCTCGTCTCGCGGTTCACCTGGGGCCTCGTCGCCGACATCCAGATGCCGGAGATGGAGACGCGCGTCGCCATCGTCCGCAAAAAAGCGCAGATCGAAGGCATCGATCTTCCCGACGACGTCGCCGTCTATTTGGCGCAGAGCATTCGCTCCAACATCCGCGAGCTCGAGGGGACGCTCATTCGCCTGGCGGCCAAGAGCTCGCTCACCGGCGTTGCCGTCGAGCTCGAGTTCGCCAAGGCCGAGATCGCGGCGGTGTCGCCCGCGCGCGCTCAGGTGACCAGCGTCGAAGACATCCAGCGCGCCGTCTGCCACCACTTCCACCTTCGCTCCAACGATCTCTTGTCGAAAGATCGCCACAAGAGCGTCGCCTTCGCGCGCCACGTTGCGATGTACCTCTGCAAATCGCGTCTCAAGTGCAGCTTCCCCGAGCTCGGGCGCGCCTTTGGCAATCGCGATCACACGACCGTCATGAGCGCGGTGCGCAAGATCGAGAACCAGAAGGATCGCGATCCCGAGGTGCGCGCCCATCTCGAGGCGATCGAACGAAAGCTCGCCACCGCGGACTGAGCGTCTCACTCGGCCCAGGTAGGGCGGCCGTAAGCCGCGCCGCGTTCTGCTAGCCGCCGCCGCCCGGGCCGAGTCGTCCCGTGGCGATGGCGGCGTCGTCGACGTAGATGCTCGAAACGCGAGGCAAGAGCCCGTTCGAGCCATTTCCGAGCGACCAGTAGAAGTACGGCGATGGGGCCTGACCCAGACCCGCGATGTCGAGCAAGAGCAGGCCGTCTTGCCAAATGGTGATGCGGGTGGCATCGGGCGGGACATAGTTGAAAAACGCTTCGAGGTGCGTCCACTGCCCGACGGGAATCGGCATGGGCGTCGATGGGCGGGCGTAGAGCCCGGTCAGATGGTCGAAAAACGAGTACGTCATGTTGCCGCCAGCTGGGCGCTCGACGTTGATGTCCCAGAGGTTGACGAACGACTCCACATCGTTCGGATCGCGCTGCACTCGGAAGAGGAAAATCGACCACCACTCGTCGGGGGTGTGCGCTTGGCTGAAGAAGAACCATGCGCTGTAGTAAGCGCCGCCGTTCACGGTCCGGCGGTAGAGCCGCGCCGTGTGGTCCGCGCGGTCAGTGGTATCGATGGTCAGCTTGGCCGCATAACCGCCGCCGTGCGCGTGCTCACGCGACACTTCGGTCTGACCGGCCGATTGGTACTCCCCACCGCCGCTCGCCGCGCCGCCAGCGTGCCACGCAGAAAGGTCGCCGTTCTCGTGATCGGCCCACCACAGGATCGTCGGCACGGCGTCGGCCCCGCGGTCGCTCCCGCCGACATCGGTTACGCCGCTCGCGTCCTTGGTCCTGCCGCTATCGGATATCCCGTTGGTATCCGATATCGCGGCGTCGGGTATCACGCTGTTATCGGATATCGAGCCGTCGGATATCACACTGCTATCGAATACCGAACCGTCGGTCATCGTCCGATCGGACGTCGTCGCGCCGTCCGAATAAGCGTCGGGCATCTCAACGATGGGGCGTGCGCCGAGCAGGATGTTCGAGTCGCATCCCGACAGCGGCAAAAACAACACGCCCGCGCGGATGCATCGTGCGCCAGCCTGGCGAAATCGACCGACGCGCACGGAGCCCGCGATCAGCGAGACGCCCCCAAGGCGCGCTGCGCCTGGCCCCGGAACCTCCCCTGCGGATAATTTTGCAGGTACTGCGCCGCAAGACGAGGAGCGTCGGCGTCGCCGAGCGCCGCTGCAGCCTCGATCGACAGCGCGAGAGCCTCTTCGTTCAGCGCCCCGCCCGGGTACTTGCCGCGATATTCCGACGAAAGCTCGCGCACCCGTGCGAAGTTTCCGGTTTTGCGGGCGCGCATCGCCTCGACCATGAGCGCGGCGCTCGGCTCGACGGCATCGACGGTGCGCGGCTTGGAAGGCACGACCTTCGCCGGCGCGGGTGCCGATTCCACGTGCTGCGAGCGCGGCTCGACGGGAGCGGGCCGCGGCGGTGCAGGGGGAACGGGCAGCGCGGGCGCAGCGGCGGCAGCCGTCGTGTCAGCGCCGTGCCAGCTCGTCCAGTAGTGCGAGATCGCCGCTCCGGCTGCGGTTGCGGTTGCGCCGCAGAGGACCAACCCACCGGCCACCGCAGCGCTGGATCGGCCCATCGGCCGCCGGAGCGGGCGCTCTTGCAGAGCCACCCAGACGCGACGCTTGTGCGCGGTGGAGGGCTCGAGGCGTGCCACCTTCGCCAGCAACGCGGCGCCATAGGCCTCGTTGGGATCAGTGGGATCGAACTGCTCCGGCAATCTTCTCACAGCACCCTTCCTTCTGTGCGCGCTCGTTCGATCAATGCATAAAAATCTTTGCGGGCGTGGTGCAGGCGCGTCCATACGGTGTTCACCGGTACGTCCTCGAGCGCCGCGATCTCCTCGCCCGTGTAGCCCTCGATCTCGAAGAGGATGAAGGCAGTGCGGCGCGCCGCGCTCATTTTCGCAAGAATTTGGACGAGAATGCGCTCGGCTTCTCGTTTTTCGAGCACCTGACTGGGATCGGGGTCGGTCGAACAGCTCTCCGTGCGGTCACCGTCACGCTTCAGCAAGGCGCGGCGAAACCACGCGCGCCGGCGGTAGTCCCGAACGGTGCGCTGCGTGATGCGATAGAGCCATCCAGGCAAGTTCCCCTCGTCGAACTTGGGCAGCTTGCGCCGGACGATGAGAAAAACCTCTTGGACCAGATCGTCCAGATCGGCGTCGAGGCCGCCGAAGGCCCGGACCCAGCGGGACACGTCATCGAACCATCGACTGTAGATGGCCTCGAAGCTCGTCGCTTCGACGCACGGATCGGCCGACGCTGCCGCGGGTAGCGCCTTGGCCGCCATGGCATCCGCCGAAATCGACATCATGGATGAATGGGCACGCATTACCAAAAACTTCCCGGTTTCTACTCGAGCTTACAGGATAGCCCCGCTGCTCCTCCGAGCCACAGCACGGGTGTGAGACCGACCCGGCCCTGGGGATCGATGAGAAGCGCGTAGCTGGAAGGTCGAACCAACGTTTCGGCCGACACATACAACGCAAAATTCTTGCTGAACCAAAATCGAGAGAAGGCCGCGGCTCGTGCTCCCCATTCGAGGCGCACCTGCGTCTCGGCTTGCTCGAGATCGCGGCCGAGTACCGACAGGACGGTCACGTTGGGGCCCAGTTCCCCGCCGCCTTCCCACCGATCGGCTTGAAACGAGACCCCTGCCGCGACGTGGAGCGGTATCCACCACGCGTCCGCCGCGGCGCCGTCGAAATGGAAGGACCCACGCAACACACCGGCGCCGAGGGCTAGATGAAACCCACGTTTCGCGCGGGCCCAGCCCATCAAACCAGCGGCGACGGCGGTTCGACGCTCACCGGCAGTCGGGGCTACCTGAAAGACGGCCTCCAAACTGACGTCGATCGGTGGAAATGTCAGCCGCTCGGGCGACGGCGCAGCCGGTCGTTCGGCGGGAAGTGGAGCCGGCGGAGCCGACGACGGCGGGGTCGGGGACGTTTCGGGGGGCTCGGGCACCGTCGGGGGATCGAGCACCAGGGCTACGAAAACAGCAGCGTGCTTGGCGCGCTCGGCACATTGCCGGGCGCCATCGACGAACGAGCGCTCCTGTCCAGCGATCGTGACCCGATACTGCGAACCTTCATCCGTGATCGCTGCATCACCGGGAGCGACGGTTCCGGTCTCGGCGGTGACTTTCGTCTTAGGGAGCAAGCGCCGGAGCACAGTGACCACCTGCGCGGGCGTCGGGCAGGCGGCTTCCTCTCCGACCATGCGCACGAAGGGGGGCGGCGCGGCGCCCGCAGTGGCCGCGAGCGGCACGAGGCCCGCGCCGAGAAGGATGGCTCGCGTCCACCTCATGCGCCTACTTCCCACACGCGCGGTCCACGTTTCAAGTCTTGCGCCGGCGGTCGACCACCCACAGAGACGCCGAGGGCCCGAAATACCGCTGCGAATCGGCAATCATCGCTCGACAGTGAAGGTTCTCGGCCGGGCGCTCCATTCCTCGGCGGTAGGTGAATCACCGAAGCGCACCCTTCGCCTGCCAACCACGATTGCCGAGGTAGCCATGAGCTCTTTCGCGCCGTTTCGGATTTCTGGGGGAGGGGGTCGCCGTTCGCCCCAACACGGCACCTACCGCGGGCGCCTCGCGCCAGTGCTTTCCGTTTTGCTTGCACTTTCCTGCTCCGGCAATATCGGAGATATCGACGACTCTTCGGGTCCGGGATCTCGTACGCGGACCGGCGGAGCGCAGCCCACCGGATCGGGCGGTGCAGGCGCCTCGGGCGGAAGCGGAGGCGCGACCACCGGCGGCACGATGACGGGCGGGGCGACCACCGGTGCCGGGGGGAGCACGACGACCGGAGGGGGTACCACGACCGCGGGAACCGGCGGCTCGACCGGCGGCGCGGGGGGCTCCACCGGCACACCGACGGGCCCGATCACGAGCCGCCCGGCGCCGACCAGCCGCTTCGTCCGATTGAATCACCAGCAATGGGAAAACAGCGTACGCGATGTTCTCAAGCTGCCGGCATCTCTCGGCCTCTCGAGCTCTTTCGTCGCGGAACCGCTGCGAAGCACCTTCGACACCAATGGCAGCCTCTTGTCGGTATCGCCCGATCTCTGGCAGGACTACCAGAAGGCGGCCGAGACGGCGGCCAACAAGGTCGCGCGCGATCCCGCCTTGCTCGCCAGCGTCGCGCCGGCGATGCCGGCCGACGCGGCGGGAAGAGCAAAGGCGTTCATCGAAAAGATCGGGGCGCGCGCCTTTCGCCGTCCTCTGACGCCCGCCGAGATCACGCGCTACGTCTCCGCCTTCGACAAGGGTCCGACCTTGATCGGAAGTGGCGACGCGCTGGCCGACGGCGTGGAGGTCGTTCTCGCGGCCTTCTTCCAATCGGCGAGTTTTCTCTATCGCGTCGAGCTCAGCACCGCGGTCGTGAACGGGAACGTGGCTCTCAACGACTACGAGATCGCCTCCCGGATGTCGTACGGGCTCACCAACACGATACCCGACGAAACGCTCGTCGCCGCCGCGGCGGCCAAAAAACTCGGCTCGCGCGACGCGGTGATCGAGCACGCCAAGCGGCTCCTCGCCACCGCCGCCGCTGAAAACGCGGTGGCGAGCTTTCACGACCAGCTCTTTCGTATGCGTGAATACGACGGGATCAAGAAAGACGAAAAGCTCTTTCCGTATTTCACCGCGGGCATCGGGGCCGACCTGAAGACGGAAGCTTTGACGTTCGTGAAAGACGTCGTTTTCACGCAAGACCGCGGCCTCGTCGAGCTTTTGACCGCACCTTACACGTTCGCCAACGCCAAGGTGGCCCAGGTCTACGGCTTGACCCCGCCGGGGGGACAGCCCGACGTCTTCGTCCGCGTGGCGCTCGATCCGTCACAGCGCGCCGGGCTCCTCACGCAGGCGGGATTTCTGGCGGCCAACGGAGAACAACAGACACCCAACATCATCATGCGCGGCGTGCACATCGCCAAAGACGTGTTGTGCGTCGACGTGCCGCCTCCTCCCGACGCCGTCCCTCCTCTGCCGGCGATTTTGCCGAACTCGACCAACCGACAGCGCGTCGAGAATCTCACCAAAGACGCGCCCTGCAGCACCTGTCACACCACGATGATCAATCCGCTCGGATTCGCCTTCGAAAACCTCGACGGTGTGGGCCGGTTCCGCACGCAGGAAAACGGACAAACCATCAACGCGACCGCGAACTACACCCTCGACGGCATGACGACGAGCTTCACCGGCGCCGTCCCCCTCATTCAAGCGATCGCGGCGAGCAAACAGGCCCATGACTGCTACGCCCGTCACTGGGTCGAGTATCTCTATGGGCGCGATGTCGATGCTGCCAACGCCGCCGATCAGGATCTCGTGGCGCAAGCGGGTGCCCTCTCGAAGGGCAACAACTCCGTCAAGAATCTCATTGTCAATCTGGTGGCGACTGACGCCTTCCTCACCCGGTTGCCGTAGGAGCCTCTCATGCACGCAAAACGACAATTCGCGCGGCGACGTTTGTTGCAGGGCCTGGGCGGGGTCGCCATTGGCCTGCCGGCGCTCGACATCTTCGAGGGACGAGCCCACGCGCAGGCTGCAACCAAGAAGATCTACTCCGCCCTCATGCTGCAGCAGAACGGCGCCATCCAAGGCAATGGCAGCGATGCCGACATGTTCTGGCCGCGCGCCGTCGGCGCCATCGACGCCAACGCCATGGCCACGACCGACGCCGACCGCACCACCAGTGAGCTCAAGGATTACGCGTCCAAGCTCGTCTTCGTGCGCGGTCTCAACTTCCGATACTCGCGCAACCACGACGGCGGACCCATCGCGGCCAGCTGCGGCTCGCCCATCACCGGCACGGGAACGGCGCAATTGCCGGTGAGCGAATCGGTCGATTTTTTCATTGCCAACAGCCTCACGCCTGGCAAAGAGCCGCTCACGCTCTACGCCGGCCGCAAGGGCACGTTTCGCGACGATGCTTTCTCGTTTTCGACCGGTGGCAAGCTGCGCGTCGGCGACAACAATCCGTGGAACGTCTACCAGCGCCTCATCGGGCTGGCCGGAACCGATCCAGCGGTGTTGCAAAAGATCGCGGCCCGGCGGCTCTCCGTCAACGACTTGGTGCGCGCCGAGCTCAAGGAGCTGCTTGGCCGAACGGATCTCAGCAAAGCCGACCGCGATCGGCTTGACCTCCATTTCTCGAGCATTCGTGACTTGGAGATCGACATGACGAAGGCCATGGGTCCGCCGCCCGACACCGCCGGCATGCAGGCCGTCAACGGGTCGCACACCACCGACGCCAACATGGAGAAGGTCGTCAACTTCCAGCTCGACCTCATCGCGTTCGCCTTTGCGTCCGATCGCGCCCGGACCGCGAGCTTGCAAGTGGGCGGCTGCAACGATCACACCAAGTACATGATCAACGGCGTGCAGGCGCCGGCCTACCATTTCATCTCGCATCGCGTGATGAGTGACGGTGGCAGCGGCGACGCTATCGCCAATGCCGTCGAGCTTCACCACCAGATCGACCTCATCCACGCGCGGTATTTCAAACACCTTCTCGACAAGCTGGCCGCGTACACGCTGCCCGGCGGCGGCACATTGCTCGATTCCAGCGTCAATTTGTGGGTCAACTCCGTCTCCGACGGTCCGCCCCATAGCGGCAACAACGTGCCGCACGTGCTCGCCGGCAATGCCGGCGGCTTTCTGAAGACCGGCCTGCATCTGAAGACGACGGGCTATACGAGCAAGGTGCTTTCGACGATCGCCAGCGCGGCGGGCGTGCGCAAAGCGACCGGCGATCTGGTCGACAACTTCGGCGATCCCAGTTCCACGGGCCTTATCACGGAGATCATCGCGTAGCCTCCTCCTCACGGACGGAGGGAGCGTGTGGTCGGGGCCCAACGGACCCGACCGTGATCGGGGCTCACAACCTCGCTGCGCGCGCGCGAATCGGTATATTGAGGCGATGTCGCCGCCGCCGATGCGAGGGATCCGTCACGTTGCGCTGATTTGCCAAGACCTTGCGACGATGGAGCGCTTTTACTGCGACGTGCTCGGCTACCGCGTCGAATGGCGGCCGAGTCAAAGCGAGCTTTACCTGACGAGCGGCCGAGACAATCTGGCGCTCCACGAGCGTGCTGCCTCCGCGGGAAGCCCCCTTCCCGTGGCAAGCGAAAGCAAACTCGACCACATCGGTCTACTCATGGATCGCCCCGAGGACGTCGACGCCTGGGCCAAATACCTCCAGGAAAAGCGCATCAAGCTCGACACGGCGCCGCGGACCCATCGCGACGGGGCGCGCAGCTTCTACCTGCGTGATCCCGAGGGAAATCGCTTACAATTTCTCTATCATCCGCCCCTTTCTCGTTCCGAATAAGGCGCGGACGTCACCTCGTCGGCCGCTCGTGACGCGCATCGCGCGAAGCGTCAAATGCCGGAGACTGGCCAAGAAGCAAGAATTTGCGCAGACTCAAGGGCATGAATCTCGTTCGAACCATGTACGCAATCATGGCTTCGCGGAAACCAGTGACGTTGAGCGACGGTCGTACCGGGGTCATCGTGCGGGTCGACACGTCGTTTCCCGAAGCTGAAACGACGCTCCACGTATGGACGGAGATGCCCGAGGGTCCCGGGCTCGCCAAAGTGAGCGCTCGTATGGTGATCGAACCTCAGCCCGCCAAGAAGACGGCCTGACGCTGCGGCTGCTCGCAGAGGAAGCTAAGAGCCCAGCTCGACCAGTGCGGTGCGGCAATCGTCGTCCATGAGCCGCAAACCGACGGATTGGGCGAGCGCGCGACAACGCTCGAATTCGGCTTTGGCTTCCTCGACCTGCCCTTTTTGCTGCAGGAGTTTGGCGAGCAAAAAACGCGCGTCGACCTCGTCCCAAGAATAGTTCGGCGCGTGCGCGTACTCGATCGCCTCGCGTAGCGTGTTGCAGGCGCCGGCGTAGTCGGTAACGGCATCGAGGTAAGCGAGGTACGAGCCGTTGTGCGCGCGTAGCCGTTCGGACGCGATCTCGTCGCAAATGGCCGTCGACTGCTGAAAACACGCATAGGCACGCGGGTACTCTTCGTTGCGGAAGAGCGCCTCTCCGAGGATGTGCAGGTTGATCGCTACCTCGTAAGCGAGCCCCGCCTCGCGCGCCATTTCGACGGCCTTCTGTCCGGCTTCGATGGCGCCGGCGAAGTCGCGACTGAAAAACGCGATGAGCTGTTCGAGCTTGGCCCGCTCGCAGAGGAGGGCCAGATCCTCGGGGTCGGCGAATTTTTCGGCGCTGGCGAGGGTGGCGCGAGCCCGCTGTTCGGCGCCGGAAGCGGCGTACGCAAGGGCAAGCCCCGTCAACGTGCGATGCCCCGTGGCCGCTTCGTCGGTGCCGAGCTTGGCCGCCTCTTCGAACCGCTCCAGCGCTTTCAGGTAGTCACCGCGACGCCGCGCGAGCTCGGCTTCGGTGAGAACGGCCAAACGCACCAACCGAGGCTCGTCGGCGGCCATGGACTTCGCTGCTGCGAGGTAGTGATCGGCCAGCTCCAGCTCGTGAATGGAGACCAGGATGTTGGCCAGATCGACGCGCGCCGTGACGCGCGTGCGAAGATCGCCGGTGCGATCGATCTGCGCGAGCACCTGGTCCATGAGATGCGGTACTTCGCGTGCCACGCGCACGCGGTAAACGGCGGTCGCCAGCTGGCTCAGCCAGGCGCCGAGCTCGGCGGCAGGATGGCGCGCCAGATCGCAGAGCTCGAGCGCGCGAATCGTCTCTCGGGCGGCGCCGTCGTAATTTCCCCCGAGGAGGTTGCGTTGCCCCGATCGGGCGAAATAGCCCGCCGCGCGATCGCGGTCGCCCGCCTCGTAGAGGTGGTTGGCAATGCGATCGGCTTGTTCGATAGCGCCGTCGCCGAGTGCCGCTTCGCACGCGGCGGCGGCGGCGGCATGCATTTCGCGCCGCGCCTCGGCCGGTAGCGCGTCGACGATGACCTCCCCAAGCAGTGGCGAGGAAAACGTGATCGACGACGTACCGGTGCGCCGCACGAACTCACGGCCCTCCAGCGAGACAGCCGTCTTCTCGGCCTTGGCCAGCGGTTCGCCCAGCATGAGCGCGAGGGTCGCCAGATCGATGGGTTCGCCGAGAATGGCGGCTGCCTGGAGCGCGCGTCGCTCGTCGGAGGGGAGGCGCGCGGCCCGTGACGCCATGAGCGCGCGCAGGGGTCTCGGTACCGAGAGCTCTCCGTCGGTGCGAAGCTCGACCACCGCGCCGTTGGCGACCACGAGTGCGCCGCTGTCGATGAGCTCCTTCAAGAGCTCTTCGATGAAGAGGGGGTGCCCCTTGGCGCGAGCGCGGCAGAATTCGACGAGCTCGGGTGGCGCGATGAGCGCCGCCGCGCGGTGCGCGACGAGGTCGCGGCACTCCGCCTCGTCGAGGTGGCCGACTTCGAGAAGGTGGTGGTTCGCGTGCTTCTCGAGAGCGTGCTCGGGGGCCTCGCGCATGGCGAACAAGAACACCGCGCGCACATTGCCGACCCGCTGAATCGCCGTTTCGATGATGTCGATCGATTGCGGGTCGAGCGCGTGCGCGTTGTCCCAGGCGAAAACGTGGAGCTGGTCCGAGGACAGGCTCACGATCATGCGCGCCACCGCACCGCGCAGCGCGGCGACGCTAGAACCGGTCTTGCCCGAGGCGCCGAGCTGAAAAAGCACGGCGGCGACTTCTTCGTCGCGCAGTCCGAGCGCGCGCAGCCGCGGCTCGACTTCGAGGATGCGCTCTTCGGAGTCCCCCTCCTTGATGCCGCACAGCACCTGCAGCATCGCGGTCAGACCGGAGAGCGGGATGGTGCCGCCGCTCGGTGGACAGGTGGCAAGATAGAATGCCACCTTGTATTCGCCTTTGCGCAGCCGCCGGTCGATCTCGTAAAGGAGACGCGTTTTGCCGATACCTTGCTCGCCGCGCAAGGTGATGATGTGAACGTGCCGTCGGGTGGCGAGCGAGAAGATCTCCCCCACGCGCTTCAGGTGTTGTTTGCGTCCGACGAAACGGCCGAGCCCCTCGCCCGGCGTCTTGAAATCGCTTACCAAGAGCCCCGGAATCGAGGGTGGCGGTTTTTTGCCATCGGTGGCGGCTTCGAACAAAAAGAGACCGCGCACGTTGCGCGCCGCCGAAATGGACACGCCGCACGTGCGATCCCTCAGCACCGCCATCTCACGTGCCGCCGCCAGCAGCGCCCCCAGTCGTTCGTCGTGTTGAGGCTCGCCGTCCGAGGAAACGATGATCCGCGCCGCGTGGACACCGGCCGAGGGCCCGTGATCGAGCGGCCCATCGACGGCGGCCGATCCCGCTGACATCCCCATCCGTCGCAGCGCGACCAGCGCACAGCGCACGGCCGTCTCGGTGTCGCGACCATCCGCTTCCCCCAGCCCGAACAGCGCCGACGTGTGGAGCGCCTCGTCTTCGACGAGGTACCCACCGTAGCGGGTGATGATGTCGCGCACGCGCTCGCGTCGTTCCGCCGAGACGGCGTCACCGCGTGTCCCGCCGAGCAGCACGACCAGCGCCGAAACTTCGCGCCGTTCACCGAGCTCGGACGCGCGCGCCTGAAGCGGAAAGAGGCTTGGTCGCTCGGTCGGACCCTGCGGGCTGAATTGACCCGGGGTCGGAATCTCCACGGGCGTGTGCTCTTGCGCGAGACCGGAACCCTCGTCCACGACCGCGTCGGGGCGGATGGACGCGGGCCGCGCCGAGAGCTTCTCCCGAAAGCGCGCGACGAAGACGGCAAGATCATTGGCGCCAAAGCGGTCGCCCGACGCGTAGAGGTAAGCGAGCAGGCTTTCGTACATCCGCCCCGCATCGCTGTAGCGTGTATCGGGTGCGAGCAAGAGCGACTTCTCGAGCAGGGGGCCGAGTCCTTTGGGGAGATCCTCGCGCAAAAGCTCGACGGGCGGATATTCGCCGACCCTCACCCGGCGCAGCGTTTCGAAGGCGGTGGTCCCGCGGAAAGGGTTGGTGCCGGTGAGCATTTCGTAGAGCACGGTGCCGAGCGAAAAGATGTCGCTACGCGCGTCGATCGCTTCGCCGCGGGCTTGTTCGGGGCTCATGTACGGATATTTGCCGTGCAGCAGGCCGGCCCGCGCGTCCCCCTCTTCTTCGAGTGAGTCACGGGCTTTGGCGATACCGAAGTCGGCAATCTTCACCTCGCCTTCCCACGAGATGAGGATGTTCTGCGGGCTCACGTCGCGGTGAACGATGCCGAGAGGTCGCATCTGTTCGTCGCGACGTCGATGCGCATGATCGAGCCCCTTGGCGACCTCGGCGGCGACATAGACGCACATCCCGGGCGGGAGCGGCATCTTGAGATCGCGGCAGCGCGCGAGGAGCGTCGCCAGGTCGAGCCCGGCGACATATTCCATAGCGATGAAATAAGTGGGACCGCCGGTCTGCTCGACCATGCCGAGATCGAAGACCTGGACGATGTTCGCATGCGACAGCCGGACGGAGAGCTTGGCCTCGTGAACGAAGAGGTCCGAAAAACGCTTGGACCGAGCGAGCTCCGGCAAGATCCGCTTGATGACGAGAATTTTCTCGAAGCCTTCGACGCCAAAGCTCTTCGCCTTGAAGACTTCGGCCATGCCGCCCTGTCCAAGACGGTCCAAGAGACGGTAGCGACCAAATGTCTCGTCCACGACAGCCCTTCGTCAGCCTACTTTACAAGCCGCAATCGCACGAAAGGCGAACGATAGCACCATGCCTCTTTCTTCGCGAGACGCGCGCCTCGCAACATCCTTGAATCGCGCGGGAATTTTCATTACCTCCACTCACTCCGTAGCGCGCCGCTCCGGCGCCGCGGCGCAAATGGCGGCCGGCGGGGCGTCTCGTCGCGCCAAGGGCGCACGCCACTAGGTTCGGGTCCGTAGCGCCGCGTCGCGTCCCGGCTCGTCGTGTGCTCGGGCGTTGGGCCCTGTCCTCAAGCGACTGCTACCAGGCGCTTCTATGAGGATGGGACGCGGCTGGTGCGCGGCAACGCGCGGTGCGCGACCGGTCGCACGAGAGAGTTGGTGCTCGACAGCCATCCAGTACTAGGCTTGGCCAGAGAGGAGCTACGCCATGTCTCAGGTTTCGTCCGTGTACATCGTTTCCGCCGCGCGCACCCCCGTCGGCGCATTTTTGGGCTCACTCGCCTCACTACCGGCACCTCGCCTCGGCGCGGTGGCCATACGCGCAGCGCTCGACCGAGCCAAGCTGAGCCCGGACTCCGTCGGCGAGGTCCTCATGGGAAATGTGCTTTCGGCCGGCATCGGCCAAGCGCCCGCCCGGCAGGCGTCCATCTACGCGGGTATTCCCAACGCGGTGCCCACGCAAGGCGTCAGTCGTGTGTGCGGCTCGGGGCTGCAGGCGGTCATTCTCGGAGCCAAGAGCATTGCGCTCGGCGATGCGGACATCGTCGTGGCGGGCGGCATGGAATCGATGTCTAACGTGCCGTATTACCTGCAAAAAGCCCGTAACGGCTATCGGATGGGCGACGGCGCGATCGTCGACGGTATGATCTTCGACGGCCTTTTCGACCCTTACAACCAGTTTCACATGGGCGAGGCAGCCGAGCTTTGCGTGAAAGAATTCCAGGTCTCGCGCGAGGCCCAAGACGAGTTTGCCAAAGAGAGTTACCGGCGCGCGCAGCTCGCACAAAAAGACGGCTCGTTCAAAAGCGAGATCGTTTCCGTCGAGATCGCCGGCGCCAAAGGCGACAAGACCGTCGTCAGCGAGGATGAAGAGCCGAAGCGTTTCATGCCGGAGAAGATGGCGAGCTTGAAGCCCGCTTTCCGCAAGGATGGGACCATCACCGCCGCCAACGCTTCCAAAATCAACGACGGGGCGGCAGCCGTCGTTCTCGCCAGCGAGCGCGCGGTCAAGGAGCGGGGGCTCACGCCGCTCGCCCGCATCGCCGGATACTCAAGCGCGGCGCAGGCGCCGGAATGGTTCACCACGGCTCCAGCGGTGGCCATCGATCGCGCCGTCTCCCGTCTCGGTTTGACGACGCGCGACATCGACCTTTACGAAATCAACGAAGCTTTCGCGGTCGTCGCCATCGCTTGCGCCAAGCAGTGCGGCATCGACCTCGCCACTGTCAATGTCCGCGGTGGCGCCGTCGCTCTCGGTCACCCCATCGGAGCGAGCGGCGCGCGCGTGCTGACCACGCTGCTTTACGCGATGGCGGACAAAAAAGCGAAGCGCGGTCTCGCGACGCTGTGCATCGGCGGAGGCGAAGCGGCGGCGCTCGTCGTCGAGCGCTGAGCGCACTCGCGCTACCCTGTCGCGATCGCCCTTCCGGCGCGCGACAGGCGGTGCGAATGTGACGGAGCCGCGAATGGATCCCAATTTCGAGCGCGCATTCGTCGCCACGTCGTACCTCATCGGCGGGCGCGACGATGTCTTCGAGCGCTGCGCGCTCGGCAGTGAAGCGCGCTCCCTCGTGCGCGCGCTGAGGAGCGGCGATCGCGACGCGCGCGCGGTGGTGCTCGCGCGCGAAGCTGCCCGTATCGCGATCGCGCTCGAGAAGGGAGACCTTCGCTGACGCTCGCCAAGGGTCGTGTTCTCCGCGGCTCGGGTGCGTCCCGTGCCAAGCCTGTGTCCCTCGCCGTCGGAGGAGATGAGCTCTTCGGTCGCGTCGTTCAGCGGGCCCGCGTGGACGCCGCGCGCGACGCTTCCGATCGAGTCGCGCGCGCCGAGCAGACCGCGAAGGCCGTTCTCGACGACGCGGAGCGCGAGGCGCGCAGGCTGCGGGATGAAGCGCGTGCCGAGGGTCGCGAAGAGGGCGCGGCCGAGCTCGCGGCCGCTTGGATCAAGCTTCGCACCCAGGAAAGCGCCCGCGAAGAAAGGGACTTGGATCGCACGGTGGAGCTCGCTCGGGCCATGGCCGAGCGGGTTTTGGGGCAAGCCATCGCGCTCGATCCGACCCTGGTCGTCGCGATGTGCCGACAAACGCTGGCCTCTGCGCGGCAGGCGCGCCGGGTGGGTGTACGGGCGCATCCCGCCGACGCCGAGGCGTTGCGAGCCCACTTGTCGTCGCTCGGCCTTGAGCAAGCGGCGATCGAGATCCATGCTGACGAAACCCGCACCCGCGGAAGCCTTCTTTTAGAGACCGACCTGGGAATCCTCGATGCCGACCTCACCATCCAGCTCGATCGGCTCGCCCGATCCCTACGGGACGGTCTCCGATCCTGACATCAAGCCCGTCCTCGCCCCCGTCAAATGGCGAGTGCCGGCGCTGCTCTTCATCGCCACTGTCGCCAGCATTCTCTACACCGCCGCCCTCGCCGGCAGCGCGGGAGAGCCGTTTCGACTCGTGAACGGCGCCTCTTACACCGTTTGTTTGCTGGCGATCCTACTCACCCACGAGTTTGCTCATTATGCATTTGCGCGGCACCACTCGGTCAACGCGTCGTTGCCGCATTTCGTGCCCATGCCGCTCGTCAGCCCATTCGGGACGATGGGTGCGGTCATTCTCATGCGCGATCGCATCAAGTCGAGGAACGCGCTGCTCGACATCGGAGCGTCCGGCCCAATCGCGGGCATGCTCGTCGCAATCCCCGTCCTGCTCTATGGGCTTGCCCACTCCGAGATCATTCCGCCCGCCGAATCCGCGACGCAGGAGGGTCAGAGTCTTTTTTATTGGATGCTCAAGAGCATCGCCATCGGCCCCATCCCCGAGGGGTGGGACGTCCAACTGAGCCCCGTCGCTTTTGCCGGATGGACGGGACTCTTCATCACGATGCTGAATCTCTTGCCGGTGGGACAGCTCGACGGCGGGCACGTCGCCTATGCGCTCTTTGGCCCGCGCCAGAACCGGATCTCGCGAATCTTGCGATGGAGCCTTCTCTTGCTCGTCCCCATCAACGCCCTCTGGCGCCTCGCGCCGGCCCTGCACTCCGGTCTCAACGACAAGCTCATCAGCATGGCCATCAGCGCGTCGACGCTGTGGCTCGGCTGGTTCATCGTTCTCACGCTGCTCGAGCGCACATCGGGCGGGGGTCATCCGCCGACTGAAGCTGGGGAACTCTCACCCGTGCGGCGCATCGTGGCGGTCGGCACGCTCGTGCTCTTCGTGCTGCTCTTCATGCCGACGCCGATGATGTCGTATTAGCGCCGTACTCAGCCCGCTTTGAGGAAGGGCTCCCACTCCTTGAACCGTTCGCGCGCTTCGAGGAGGATCTGCGCGGTCGTCGTCCAGCGCGGTCGCACCGGCGGATGCAGGAGACGCATCCCGGCCTCGTCCGGGGTGCGCCATCCTTTGCGCAGGTTGCAGACGCGGCAGGCGGTCACCAGATTTTCCCAGGTGTCGGTGCCGCCGCGCGAGCGCGGAAGGATGTGATCGATATTGAGATCACGGATGGGCGGCCGCTTGGCGCAGTATTGGCACTGATGACCGTCGCGCAGCATCAGGTTGCGTCGCGTGAGGCGCACCGTGGGGCGCGGCGATCGCTCGTACCGGTGGAGGTGAACGACGCGCGGCACGCGCAGGGCGCCCCCCACGATGGGGAGCGCGTCGTCGCCATCGCGGACGGGCACCTCGCGCCACGCCGAAAAATCGTAAGCCTCGCCTATCTCATCGACCACCATGGCCGCGCCGCCGTACAGAAGGACGAAGGCGCGTCGCGCTGTCGTGAGCTGAACGGGCTGAAAAAAGCGATTGAGCACGAGCACCCGCGCGCTTAGGACGTCGGTCAACTGGCACCTCGAGCGGGAAGGGAGAAGGGAGTCGGTACGGCTCCAAAGAACCCATGAGCGCTGAGAGCGATGCGCACCTGGTCATCTTAGCACGGGAATTTGAGGCTCGCCGTGAGGAAGCGCGGAAGGCGCGCCGAGCGCACCGCATACCGCGATCGTGCGCCGCTGACGAACCGGTGCTAGGGGCCGGGCGATGCCACGCGCCGATGCGCCCCGCGACAAGGAACCCCCCGAGGGTTCACCGTGGGACACGCCCATCGCTGAAGCACCACTTGCATTCGTCGACTTGGAGATGACCGGGCTCGACCCCAAGGTCGATCGCGTCATCGAAGTGGCCGTGTCGCGCCGGCGCGGGGCAGTCGTCGAAGACGCTTTCGACAGTCTCGTGAATCCGGGCCCGCACGCGATCTTCAAGACCGACGTGCACGGTCTCGGGCCGCTCCAGCTGGCCGAGGCTCCGCCATTCGGCGACGTGGCGCGCCGGATTTTGGAGACGTGCTCAGGAGCGGTGCTCGTTGCCCACGGGGCGTGGTGGGACGTGACGTTTCTCGAGGCCGAATTCGCGCGGCTCGGACACGATGTTCGGTTTCATTTTTATCTCGATACAGTCACCCTCTCGCGCCGCGCGCTCAAAGCGGATAGCCATTCGCTCGAAGCGCTGGCGCGTCGGTTCGCCATCGATCGGGGTACCGCGCATCGAGCCAAGGACGATGTCCGCTCGCTGATCGCGCTTTTCGAGCGGCTCCTCGACGAGCTGCGTCCCTCGTCGCCGCGCGATCTCTGGCACGTGCGCATCGCCGAGCGCCATGCCCGCCCGGAGATCATCGAGCGCTGCATCGCCTTTGCGGGTACCGGCGTACCGGCGCGGATCCTCTACCGGCCGAGCCACAAGGCCCCCCGAGCATTCGAAGCAATCTTGACGCTGGTGCGAACTGACCTCGACCCCCCGCGGGTGATGGGCTATTCCCTGCCCGGGCGGGGTCGTTTCGATCTTCGAAGCGATCGCATCCTCGCCATTACCCACACCACCGAAACCGCCGAGCCCGCCCCACCTTGAGCGTATCCCATCCCCTCCGCTGTTCGTTGACCGTTGCCATGGGCGCGTTCGTCGTGTGGCTCGGTTGTACGCCCGCCAAGACGCCCGCCGGGGCGTCGCGCAATGCGCTCGCTCAGAAGTGGCTCGACCGCACCAAAACCAGTTACGCCACGGCCGACCTCGATGACGCCTCGGATGCCGCCAAGAGCGCGCTGCAAGCGGCGCCGAACGACGTCGAGGTGAAGACCTGGGCCGGACGGGTCGCGCTGGCCCGTCTCGACTATGCCGAAACGATGCGCCTCCTGAAGGGCGTCGAGACCACCGACGCGCGTGGACTGCGCGGCCGCGCGGAATGGTATTCGGGCGATATCGAGAAGGCCGCCGACGAGCTCGAGGCCATGCTGCAGGATCCCGACGTGCACGACGGCTGGGCCAAGGCCATCGCCGGGCTCGCGCGAAGGGGTGTGGGTCGCAAACCTTTCACGCTGAACGGCGGACTTCTCGGCGTCAGTGAAATGCCGCGTATGCCGAACAGCACGGCGCTCCTGGTACCCGTCGAGATCGATGGCGACCCCGGGCTCGCCATGGTGGCCACCGGCACCGCCGAAGTGACGCTCGACAGCGCGCACCGCAAGGAGCCTACGTGGGTGTCGCTCCGATTCGGAGGGCGCATCGAAGTGAAAGACGTGCCGGCGATGGTGCAAGACCTCTCCGGCGTCTCGCGGCAGATGAACGTGCCGATCAAAGCGCTGCTCGGCGTGAACTTGCTGCGTCACCTCAACGTGACGTTCGACTACATCGGCGGGCAGTTCATCGTGCGCACGTTTCCACCGCCGATCCCGCCGAGCGCCACGCGCATTCCGCTCGCTTACGTCAAGGGGGGCGGGATGATCATGCGGAGCGCGCTGTCCAACGACAAATCGGCGCCGGCCGCGTCCTTGTTGCTCGATAGCTCGATGTCGTTTCCGTTGGCCCTCGATCAAGATGGTTGGAAGAAGGCGGGAACGCCGCTCGCATCGCTCGTGCAGCTTCCGCAAGACCCCAAGCTGAAGCAAGGGATCGTGCCCCTGTTGCGTCTAGGCGCGTACGATATCCCCGAGGTGCCGGCGATCTACGGCACACCGATCGCCGAAGTCGAGAAAGGCATGGAAGTCGATCTCGACGGCATCGTCGGCTCCGGTCTCCTCGCGGCGTTCCGCGTTACTTTGACGGACGGCGGTCGCGCCATGTGGCTCGAAGACGTGCCGAGCTCGCGCGAAGGTGGGCCGCCTCCCAGCCGCGCTGGCGAAGGGCGGCCGCGCGCCCCCGACGCGCCGCCCGCAGTCGGCAGTCCGCCCCCCGCTGCCGCGCCCCCCCCGCCCGCCGGCG